>Ga0081474_117047_pt1 | contig 57166 bp, 83 predicted proteins | sample OneHunmetagenome_2_FD_70978 | JGI IMG/M metagenome (GOLD analysis project Ga0081474, IMG submission 70978) | Ferrous microbial mat communities from One Hundred Spring Plain, Yellowstone National Park, USA v2 (version 2) | ecosystem: Environmental > Aquatic > Non-marine Saline and Alkaline >... | reverse complement strand
GCCTCGCTTAAAACAAAGAGGGATAGAGAGAATCTCCACGCCTCTTTCTCCGTAAGTTTACCACTTGGTAGTGGCCTATACGGTTTGTTTATCCTGTCTATCTCTATGTCCTCAATCTGATTGACAGCCTGTCCAAATGCCTGCCCCAAAGCCATTGCAGTAGATAAGGTTAATCCTACATACAAGGGTAGTTTTGCGTAAAATGACAGCAACAACACGGCAACAAACGCAGAGATGACGGTAAAGGGTTTTATGAGCTGAAGGTAGTACTTGTACTTTGTTTTTATTGGTTCGTAAGCCTGTCTAATTCCATGAATCATGACTTTAGTATCTGTATCACCCTTTTCAACCTTATGTCGTGTTCCGTATTGATTACGATGTAAAGCTCGACAATTGGGTATTGTGAACCACCCCACCTTTCTGTATGATTAACTTGTACAACTTATCACAAAACAAAAACCGTTTTATCATCAAAAGAAAACGTAGACTATGGACAGAGAGAAAGAATTTGACGATTTGTTGGAGATTATTGACGAGAAACCTTGGTTAATCCTAATACTTATGGAGAGAGAACCGCTCATCCTACACAAACAACAGTATAGGCATGCACTCAAACTGGCTTACAACGTTGCTAAACACCTGAGGAAGAAGGAGAATAGACTTGGGCTACTAATAAGTATTCTTTTCAGCCTCATCGCGAAGTGATCGAGACAAAAAGGTAAAATACCATAGTTGTTTACTACAACCATGTCTGTGCAGTTTGGCAAACCTACAGCAATCTACTTAACCATGGACCCTGACGCCTTTAGAAACGGAGAGGTTTACGCCTTTGCGTACACTCCACCCTTATCCGGTAAGATACCAGACGAGTACACGATACCAGGAGTGCTAGACATAATAAGAAGCTTGGCTGTAAACGCCATCAGTGCGGAGGACCTGGCGTATAACCTCTTTCTTGTACAACTTACGGGTGTCAATGGAAATCCCCCTCCCTATCCTTTGCTAAATCCAATCGTGTACTACTTCAATAGGAAGAATCTGAATGACAGGTCATTCTTTCAGAACGAGTATACCTTCGTCCTTAGGTACTTCAAGAAGTATGGTAAGGGTTTCATACAAGGTTACCCTGGTGAGATAACACCAACACCACAGGAGATGGTTAATCAACCCCCTGGTTTCAACACGTTTTTACCCGGTAAGAAGAAGAGAGTTAGTTTACCAGAGCCTACTAGCAAAAAGGACCTCTACTTCCAATATCCTCAAGAACCAGTGACAAGAGAGCCAACGTTACAGCCCATAAAGTTGGTTAACAAACCAGATGAGTCACAGACGTTCCGAAAACTTGACAGGATTTACTACTACTGGTCTGACGACACTCTACAACGAGCTTTTGGTGTAAAATTGGAAAGGCTAAGTGTATGTGATGCGATAAACTGGACGGTTAAGCTAAATGTCTCAAAGAATTACCTCTTTAGATATGGTTTGTATGCGTTTAGCTATTATGTACAAGACATGTATTTTAGTAAGGATGTACAAGACATGTATTCTAATGGGGTTAACTACAGGATACCTATGCCAATGGATAGATTGTCACAGGTAAAACTAGGGAGGGGATTCATAGCCAACATCTTTGACGGGTTGTTGTCTAATGAGGCTGGAATAATCTATCTACATCCAAGTAACTTCATGTATGTGCAGACTCCACCCATGATGGGTGCAACGGAATTGAGAGCTCTGATGGTGCTCGATAATGTGTACGAGGTGGCTAAACAGCTGTGTGGTACTAGCTTTTTATGAGGTGTAAGGTAATGGGTTACGCAGTTTTAAGGATGGGTGATAACCCAGAAGATATGAGACGAGGCAAATTTTACATACTTTTTATAAGAGATGTGCCGAAGAGGTACGATCTGTTAAGGTTTGAGAAGGATATAAAGAAGATTGCAAAGGACAACAGCGTGTATGATGTAAAAACCTTGTTGATTCGTTACTTAGATTGGTATAGGGAATTCTACATCAGTAACATGAGGTGGATTTATCCATTTGTCTTTCCTTCAGTCTATTACGAAGGAAAAACTTGGTTCTTTGAAACCTTCGTATTGAAGTTCGAGAAGGAGAAGGGTAGGGGATTTCATGCCGGACTGCTCGATGTTTACCCCAATCCAGATAACGTGAGGACTTGGAGAGAATTGGGTGATTACGTGGGAATTGAGGATTACGTGAGTGAGGTGGATTACGTGGGTGAGGTGGAGGAGGAAGAGGATTTGTACATGCAGAAGGGGGCAAACGTAGATCAAGGTTATTACGTGTACTTTGCCAACAGGATTGAAGGTGATAGGGTTATCTCTGGGTTACACGTACAAACGGATATGTGTACCATCTTGAATACGCTAATCAAGGGTGTGGAGGAGAACAAGAATTTCGGTGATCCTACACAACAGGTGATGGATTTGTTAATGCTTAGAGTTCCATTCTATGCACCAAGATACCAGGAAGGAATAAGTTTACCACACCTTTCGTATGGTAAGTACATGCTAAGTGCAGATGCCAACGGCTTGATCTTTGTTAATGACCCAAGGAATAAAGACTACAACATGGGAATACTGAAGATGGGTAGTCAAGTAATGGAAGGTTACTTAATGGATTTGAAGAACGCGATATGCCAACAGGCATAGAAGATTGAAAGTACTAAACTTTTTAACTTTTGGACTTTAAGATTCAAGGTGTTGTTGTATGTTGGAGGAATGGGATGAATTATTGTTAAGTGAATATGCGGAGTACATTGACATGGGTACCATCAATTACCTGGTGGAGCTCATTGCCAGAGAGGAGAAGAGGGGTAAGAGAGAGATGTTTGATGAGTTAGGGATTGGTGTCACCCAACTACACCAAACCGAGGTGAAACAAAGAGTAATTAACGAGGCTCTTAAACTCCTTGATAAGAGGACCGTTATAAGAGTCCTGTATGGAAGGATGAAAACCGTTTACACCAATTTCATCGTTGATGTGTTGTCCGCTGTAGGTGAGGAGATCAAAAGTAACAAAGATTTGGCGGAGGAAATCAAGGGAATAATGGAAGAAAACTCCGGATTGTTGGATGGCGTGAGGGACATAGAAAGGAGAAAGATAATTGAGGTGATACTAGATAGGTTGAAAGATGTGGATGGAAGAAATCTAACGGAGGGTGCTTATCTTAATCCGTAAGGGTGGAGATGGACAAACCCCTTTTTAGTTACATTTAAATATCTCTTTTTCAAAATTTCTATTTAGGGAGAAATTTTCCATGATAAATAAGCTATCAGTAGTTTATGATAATCGTTCCATAACACTTGAGAATATAACCACAGTTGCTATACTTGGTGACAACGGAGTCGGTAAAACTGCGTTTTTGGAGAGAATAGCACTAACGAACGAGGATAATATTCCTACAATTTTGAATGCAAGAGGTAGCATTGATTATGGAAGGTTTTCAGTTAATATTGACAGCGAAGAAGTAGAATGTGAACGTGTTAAAGCAAAGAAAACACGTGTTTCACTTGGTTCTGAAACACGTTATTATGGTTGTAAAGGTAGTACTAAGTATAGGGTAATGATAATATATCCTTACGCCTTTAGGACAGTGGCTTACCAACCACGTTACGGTATATTCGTTAAGCCTAGCGACGAAGATGTGAAGTACAATGATATGATAAAAGAACTCCTTGATGGTGTTGACACAAAAGTGATCGACGATTTCTTATATGGAAACGGTGTCGATGCAACATATTTGGATAATTTAGGAAAAGGTGTTAGTAGCACGGTAAAGTTACTTTGGTTGGTATACTATTACAAACCAGATATACTTTTAATAGATGATATCGAGGCACTAGTCTTATTCCCGAAAAGGTTGCAGTTGTTTCTTAAGTTGTTTGCAGAATATATAAGAGACAATAAATTAAAGGCAATGTTGTTCACCACAAATAGTAGTGATGCATATGTTGATTTGTTAGAGGCTGATGAGAGGGCAAAAATCCTTCTATTGCAAAAGAATAATCATATTGTAATGGATAGAGAAGAAGCTTTAGATAGATTAGATTATGAAGATTTGAGGTATACGGCATTAAAGAATCCAGCTTCTCCTCCTTAAATAATTCCTAAAAGAAAGTTTCTTCAACCTAACCCCAGAAAGTTGAAAAGAACAAAGTTGACTTATCTATCATGCCCTACTATCTCTTTACTGACGGGAAGTATTACGCACCGTTTGAGTACAAGATTGAGATAAGTAATTTCAAGGAGTGGGGAGATTACCTCAAAGGTATGACAACGGATAGGGTGCAGATATTGGCTTATCCATCAATCGTATTTGGATTCTTTACCCTATCCAATGATGACCCTGTGAAGGTATTTCAAAACGCCAGGTACTTAAGAATGGACGACATACAGGGTGAAAGGGTAACCGTCTATGATTTCAACACTGGGGCGGTACAGAACTTTAGTAACTACACTAGTGATGTGGATGACTACTCGACAAAACCTGTGGATAACTTTTTCACGTATGTATCCTATGCCATCTACCTAACGAGCAACACTGAGATGAGGTTGACATCGTTTGGTAACTTTAGGGACTTCCTCTGTAACGTATCCTCGTTGTATAACTTGATCTTTCAGGTTGGATTAAGAAATGTCGATTTGCGTAACTTCCTAACCTTAATACCAATACAAATGGCTTTCATGTATAACGAGTCCAGGCAGAACCCACCTGAAATGGTGTTCAGTTATCTTTCGCTAGTAAAATACATGCCATCCACAAACAACCCCAACTACTACTACATCGACTTTTCAACTTTTGAGGGTGGAGGGGAGAAGTTTAGGTATAAAAACGTGGCAAAGATTAGCTATAACTATGGATGTGGTATGCAGGGTGAGCCTGGGCTCGTTGTTTAATCTGAATTTAGTCAATATAATAACCATTCACTTAACAAAATACCGTTCTCAGCCAACCTCTCCCTCAATTTCTCTGGATCACGTACTCTATTAACCTTAGTCTCTCCCCTTTCTTTATCAAGAATTATTATTTCTGAAGGATCCATGAAGTCGATGATTAGTGGAGAATGTGTGGTTACTATGAACTGTGAGCTTGAATAACGCATTACATCAACTAGTCTTTCGATGTATTTAAGGTTGAGTGAGTTCTCTATTTCGTCGATAATGATGGTGGATATTCCTAACAGGTATACAGCTGTAAGGATCGTTAACATCTTTATGAATCCGTCAGGTACCGATGTTGGGGGTAAAATTAACTCTTTATTTTCACTTCTTTCAATAAAATACAGGCTTACACTTTTGTCCTCAGTGAAGACGGGTTTTAGGGAGATGTTGTTTTCCGTTAAGAAATCGTGAATCTGTTTAACCTCATTAATTCTAAACAGCTTGTTGGTTATCACGCTAACTAAACCGTAACCGTTTTCGTCCAGCGTTTCTGTGGGTGTGTAACGGACTGGTGATACCGCCATCTGAGGGACTATTCTAAACACTCCCACGTCATTTGGGAGATTTGTCAGGAAGTTCGAGAACTCAGGTGGAAGGTTGAAGTCAAGGTCAGAAGATAGGCTGAATACACTTAAGTCGTCAGGAATCGTTATCTCTTTACCTTCATATCTTATCATGTTAACTCTTCTTTCAATGCTGTAAGAGTCAAAATCTATGATCTCCTTCTTTATCTGTAGATTATCTATCGAGATCTCATAATGGTAACCTTTACCCTTATATTCACCATCAATCTCAAAGGATACGTCCAGATTCTCATCTTGCATAAATACCACGTTCTTGTAGTCACCCAATCTAACGTAACGAAGAGGGGGATAAGATATAGGTCTGATAACATGTTTTAGAAAACCAAAAGCGTCAACAAGATTGGTTTTACCGGTACTACTTCCTCCCACAACGACGTTTACCTTTCCAAACTCAAGTTCACTGTCACGATAACTCTTGAAGTTCTTTATTTTTAATCTTTTTATCATACGATAAATTAAGAGATCTAGTTTAAAAATTTTCTTTATTGATAGATTCAAGTTTTGATATCTTCTAGTATTAAGATAAATCGACATGTCCCGTGTGACTTCATGAATTCTGTAATCGCTTTTCTAGGTCCTTCCCCTAACTTTTTAAGTAAAACTACAACTTGTATATCGTGACAAAGTTAAGTCAAGCCTGGGTTAAGGTGGAAGATAGGCTTAGGCATCTGTATAAGGACAGTGAATTAACGATAAGGAATTATCGAGTTGCCGTAAGCAAGTTTCAGGAGTGGATGGGTGACAGAGATTATGAGGGCGTGACCACCAAGGACATCCTCGACTATCTGGTTGAATTGGGAAAGAGGTATAATATAAATACGGTGAAACTGCATTATCATGCATTGAAAACCTTCTTCACCATTCTTGGTAAGGCGGACATAGACTGGAGGCAGGTGAGACTTGGGGATGTACAACGAGAGTATAGAATCCTACCCGAGGAGGACATAGCGAAGATAATAGAGACGGCTTATAGGATAAACGTTAAGTACGGGTTGATGTTGCAGACGGGTTATGAATGTGCCCTCCGTGTAAGTGAGTTGTGCGACTTAAAGGTGGAGGACTTCAACTATACTGAGTGTACAATTACGGTGAGGGCTTTGAAGAAGGGTTACGTACAAAGTATACCAATAAGTAAGGACTTGTGTATTAACCTGAAGGAGTACTTGAATAAGGAGAAACCTAAAAAGTATCTCTTCGAGACTAAGTATAAGAATAAGTGGAATACGGTGAGGTTTACGGAGATGTTTAATAAGGTGGTGGATGAGGCGGGACCATACGACATACATTACCACGAGTTTGCAAGGCATAGCCGTGCAACAAACCTACTTAAGGCTGGGGTAGATTTGTACACTGTCAATAGGTTACTGAGGCATAAACTTTTGGAGACAACCTCCGTCTACCTTCACTACACGGCAAACGACTTGAGGGAGAAACTCAAGGTGAATGGTAATGAGGCCAGAGGTAGTGAAGATAGTAGAAGTTGAAAGGGAGCTGAGGAGTAAGAATCCCGACAACCCCTATCTGTGGTCATGGACACCTGATGACGTGGGGTTGGACGCCTTTAAGATACAGAGGTTGTTGAGAGAGGGTTTGATAGTAAGGACGATATACGGTAAGTACAGACTGGCGGATTTTGACACGTACGATAAGCAGTTGAAGGAATTACAGAAACCCAGTAATCACACGGGTGAGGAGAACCCAGATGTGAAACGGGTAAGGGAGATGCTAAACCTAGTGTTGGGTTACGATGATGTTAAACGTATCTTATTGAGGAGTATAAACGCAGTTGGACATCACATTCTTTTCGTGGGTCCTCCAGCCACGGCAAAGTCGTTATTGCTGATGGCATTGGACGGGCTACAGAACGCCTATAAGTTCTTTGGTGAGTCTACGACAAAGGCTGGTTTAAAGGACTTGTTAGTGCAGTATGACATTCGTTATTTGATTATCGATGAGATTGAAAAGATGAAGCCGGAGGACTTAACAATACTGCTTAACGCAATGGAATCACAAAAGATTATCGTTACGCAACATGGTAAGAGGATTGAGAAGGACTTAAAGCTTAACGTTTATGCCGCGGCAAACAGGTTTGACTTGATAGAGAAGAGGTTACCGGAGCTAAAGAGTAGGTTTATGGTGTTTAAATTCAAGGAGTACACAACGGAGGAATTGAGGAGAGTTTACATACACTTATTGAAGATGCAGGAGGGATTTAATGACGATTTAGCCTCATTCACTGCGGACGAGTTAATTAAGCATGGATTTAGGGATCCGAGGGATGCCAGGAAGATAGCAAAAATAGCTAAAACGAAGGAGGAGATACATGACGTGATAGTGACGTACAAGAAGTATAATGGGACCCTTTAGATTACTCTCATCTTTTTCTCATTCTTCTTAACTTGTGTTGGAGGCATTGGTTGTACCTCATTCTGTACATTGTTTGCGTTCCTTATCTCCAGTGTCTCCTTCTGTGCCACGGGTTGCATGTTAGTCTCCGAAACTGCGTTCGCTATGCCCTGTAACCTGCTACCAAAATTGTTTGTCACGTTACTGATGACGGGCTTACTTAACATCTGCCTAAGCGGACCAGTCTGAGCTCCATTCCTTATTGCAGTCATTATAGGTCCGTTTAGGAGTGGTTGTTGTGTTAGGCTATTTAACCTGTTCAAAACTGGTCTCTTTCCCTGTGTGACGTTCGGCATGAGGTCGAACGCCAACTTCCTTAACCTTTGAATATAATCTTCAACAGCACTCATGGGTAAAGTTAAAAAAGGTAGGTAATAAACATATTGACCCGTTTGGAAGCTACTTTAGTGTGAAAGATTATGAGAATGAGTCCAAGGGTTTACTGAACTTGGACTCCACGTAACGAACTAGCCCGTCCAAGTCCATTCCGGCTTTAATGTTGTCCTCCGTAGCCACAAAGTTTCCTCCACCCGTTCTTCTTAGCTCTGAGAACCTAAGGAATCTGAGTTCCCTGGGTCTCTTCACAGCTAAGAAGAGCTCACCCCCGCTCTTGTGGGCGAACTCCATTATTCCCTCTGCCTGATGCCTCATCACATAAACCTGTTTGCCGTTCCTCCTACTCTTAACCTCTATCAAGAGTATGACCCCGTTCTTCATTGCCACGATGTCAGGTACTGGATCTTTTCTTTTACTTCCGCTGGCGGGTGCCCTTATAACTGCAAACCCCCTATCCCTCAGGAGGTTGAGGATCCTTCTCTCCTCTTCCGTTCCCCTTCTCTTCCTGTAGTTCACAATAGTTTTATACAAATGGGGGTTATAAAGAATGAGTAGTTTTATACTAATTAGTGATCTTTCTAAGAGTTATCTAAGTTAAATTGGAAGGCATAATTTAACATTTCCGTTTTTATAGACAAAAACATATGTAGCCGACTTGAGGTATTTCTCTAGTTCTGATTCATTTACAAAGACCCTTTTCGCGTACGTATCCTTAAAGGTGTTCCACGTTTCGTCTGATACGTTTACGAAATATTCCTCAACGATGTCCTTGTCCGCTAGAATTGTAATCATATCGTAGTATAATTCTATATCCCCTTCCTTAATACATTCCAATTCTTCCCGTGTTTTATCCATTACAACGACGTGCATTTTAACACCTTCTGAACTCAAGCTCGACCTGGAAGGTCTGGGGTGATGTTGGAGATCTTTGATCTCGTATAGCTATGAGCCTCATATGTATCCTAACCAACTAAGTGGTTTTTCAAATCTAGAGAATTCTGAAAGATTATACGTTTTATACCCTGCTTTTGATAGATAGATCACTTGTGTATCAGAATCGTCAAACACTTTTTCGGCCATCTTTATAACCTCATTTGAGTGGGTAGTGAAAATTACTTGAACCCCATCTTTGCTCTTCATATCATTCAACACCTCCTTCACAGTATCTGGATGAAGGGAATCTTCGATTTCGTCGATTAAGAGGATGTTAGATGACATTAGGGATAGCTTTATTAATTCTCTCTTTAGAAGTCCTCTACCCATAACGTAGGCGGGCAATCCATCATAATATAACTTAAACAGACCATATTCGTTCTGTGATATTCTGAAATTGGACTCTATCTCTTTATTCTTCCTTCTAGCAATACTATAAATTCTTTCCGAATTACTTGAGGTATCAAAAAAGGTAGAGATGTAAAGGGGTGAGTATTTAGTATTAACCCTTTTTATAATTCTTACATTTAGTGTGTATAGAGGCCCGGATAAATTTTCAGCTATTAAGATCCCGGATTTTACCCTAATTTCAGCCACTTTTTCATTGTTTATCTCAACATCAATACTGTAAGGGTCAATCCTCTTAAATTGTGTTGTTGTATCGTCAAGTCTAACTTTAGAGCTAGATAGGTTGGAGAAAGTTGAAAGAATATCACCCCTACTGTTTAGCATATAAATCATAGAGGAATTTATATCATTGTCATTCACATCTGATTGGAAAAGAGTTGCCATGAAGATTGATTCAAGAAAAGAAGTCTTACCACCGCCGTTCTCCCCAACAACAATATTAACCCTCTTAAGTTTGGTATCAATCTTAAGTCCTCTGAAACCCTCTACATTTGTCTCACTTATATTCATGATTTTATCTTTTTCTGGAAGTTAAAAAATGTTTGGGTGATCTAGGTTTCCTACACAAATGGTGGCTATCCTGGACTTCATCTTTACGCCACCTTCGAACCCCGAGAAAGTTAAAAAACTCTCCTTTCTTCTCTAACTATTGGTATCTCATACCTGTACGGTGGTGCCAGTTTTCCACCCAAGGACTTCATTGTATTTATTATGTTTTGGTAATCAAGCTCAGCCATTAGTTCATTGTATCTACTGGATCCATGATATGCTTGGTATAATGATGAAGGTGCCTCATAAAGCAAACTGGTCACACGTTCAACTAAGAATTTATGAAACAACAGTATTTTATTCAAATCTTCTATGAAGTCTTTTAGGTATGCCTTAGGCAATGCGTTGTACGCTTTTATTGATAGTAGAGAATTAAGGAGGTATAATGCTAGACCAGTAACTTTATAGAACCCATTACCTTCTTCCGTTACAAGAGATAGGGCTAACAATGGTATTACTTCATTCTTATTTGCTCTGAATCTAAGTAAAGAAATGTAAGAAAGGTATTTATCTAGCAGTTCGGTTGGTCCTTGTGGGGTGATTAAGCTTAATCTACGTGCCAGTAGTGTTATGGCTATCGCTATAATGCCTAACTCCACAGTTTTATAGTATTCGTCGTTGACAAGGTCAGCATCAAGGTATTTCTCTATGATACCCTCAAATCCGATTAACGTATCTGGAGATATGTTAAGAATAGTATTGTTTACGAACCCCTTTTTGAAAGCGTCTATTATAGCCTTCTCATCTTTTATCGGTTTACTTGAAAAAAGGACTTTGAGGAAGTTCATTGCTTCCTTTGAGACAACATAGGGCGTAGGACTTTCCACATTTACCACCCGATAGATTCAATCTTTCATTTCTTTCCTCGTTATGATATTCGTATATTTCACTCTATTGGAATAGTGATCTTAAGATTATCAAAAAGTTTATTTACTCCACAACTGACTTTATCTCGTGGAAATAGGAATTTATTACGATTATAGACTTAAAGATGTTGGGATGGAATTCCTCAAAGAAGTGGATAATAAAATACAAAACGTACTTGAGGAGGTAAAGTCGAGTGTTAAGATACTAGGTTATCACGAGGTAGGAAATTGGCTAGAAGAACACGGTAGGAAGGACTTGCTTTTATTCTTTCAGGATGTAATGCCATATAGTGCATTTAACGCTGAATTTGAGAACCTTTTCTCTGAAGATAATAGGTTATACGGTTTTCTTAAAAGGGGAGGAACTGTGATTTGGCTTGGAAATGTCCCCTTCTTTTACAGAATAAGATGCGAAAGAATGAAGGTAGATGAGAATAGTGTTAGGGACAAGATTGGGCTTTTAAACTCTAGTTTTGTAAAGAAGAAACTGAATTTCACGAAAATAACGGAAGAAGAGGTTTGCTATAGGGACATAATCTCAACTGCCTACATACCCATCAACATCTTTAATCCATCAATAGCACTTCCTATCATCTCAGCTATTCCTATACCAACCAAATATCTAGGGTTTTTGGATATTTCACAAGTTTGCTACACGGATACCTTATTAAACACTAGCGAAACCGTTTTCGGAAAACTAATGGAATTGTCTTCCTTTGGTCAGATAAAAGGTATGTTTGTGAAGTCTCATAGACCCCATAAAATTATACGTGGTATGATTCCATTAAATCGCATAACGATCAATGAACAATTCTGTGAAGGAGAGTATTCAGGTTCTTGGATGGTTGAAGTAGAGGAAGGTTATTTCGTTAGGTTATTTGATCACAGTTTTGAAATATCTGAAGAAAGTATTAAGGACTCCATAAAATTAGGAATGAAGATCGTAGAACTCCAGTGATCTAGGTCGATTTAGCTACAAATAAAAGATAGCCCAGTTTTTATCCTTACACCCCGTTTTAAACCTAAAAGGGTTTCTACAGCACGGACTCTGAAGTTTGCGTCTCCACACCAGCCTTTTCCTTTTCTAGTATCTTTAGATGTCCCATTAAAATTTCTTCTATGAAGTTTATAGCTTCAAATTTATCTACCTCATAAAATAAATCAAGAAGCTTTACTTTGTTTTCATAATCTACATCTTTCACAACATCCCAAATCCATAGGTAGATGGAACCCCTGGTTATTCCTATTCTGTTTGCAATCTCTGACTTAGAAAGACCCTTCTTATTCAGTAGATCAACAATCCTCACTACGTCTGCCTTAGTAATTATCCCAGCGTAATAGAAACCAAAACCCATGTATAGCTATACTATACACGAGATAAAAGCTTTACTAATGGATTTTACCACAAAACGACCCCCGAAAAAATCATGTAATAACGTAGATTAACCTACCATTGATTGGTATCACAACATTGCCCTCCTCAACCTTCACGTTCTCCAAGTCCCTCCACAGTAGCCCGTTCGTCACATACACTTTTTGTTGTTTTAGGTCGATTGCCTTACACTCAGGGTCAACAACACACTTCTCAATCAGTCTCGTCGTACTGTTGTTACTTGGTAAGATGGAGAGAAAGTTGTTGTAGTGTTTCACTCCAAAAACCTCTTGTAGTATCATCCGTATCAGTTGTGACCTGTTTACTCCGATCCTGTCTGCGAGTAATTTAATCTTTTCAAAAGTTTCATTATCAACGCTTATACTTACGTTCATTTTGCCACCCCCATCTTTTTCCTCTCCAACACCCTCTTGAATTCCTCCTCAAACTTTTTGTCGTAGAAGGTTAGCTTATCACCGTTATACTCCATGAGAAGTCTTCCTCCATCATAAACCTCCATTCGTTGGTAAAACACCTCGTTCGTGTCTAAGTAGGAGTAGTATGGTTTTCTCTTTCTACGTAAGGACGGGTTTAGATAGTTTTCAACAACCTCCTCCAGTCCTACCTGGTAGGACAGACCAGGTTTGTATTTCCTCTCTTTTATTACTAGTAACATGTTCATCCCCGATAAAAAATCTACCTTCATCCTCTTCAATCCTCTTGTTTCAGTTGTTTCTGGTGGAAGATAACCATGTTGTTCAAATCGCCCTCATCCAGACCCAGTCTTTCCAGTGTCTTCTTTACCGTTTGATTCACCTTCATTGTCTTCCTCTTAGTGTCGATGAGATCGTCGAATAGTGGGAAGTCGATAAAGTCCTTGTGATTCCTCAAAATGTTGTATTCTTTCTCTCCTAAAACGTGTACTAAAGCGGTTTTGTAGTCCACGTTATGCGTTATCGAGTATGAGATTGAAAGATAGACAGTTAAGAAGACCGTTAACATCTTTCTCACAGCAGTCATGTTAACCTTTGCCTTATTCCAGTCTGGATGCTTCTTCGAAATCTCCTCCTTGAACTTGAGGTAGAGTTGGTAGTACACTCCCTTTGCCTTCATTAAGCTAGTGGCTAGCTTGTAGGTTAGAAGTGCCTTTGCCTGTCTGTGATACTTTACTGGGTCTGCCTTATTCACAGCCCTCCACTTTAACGGATTACCGCAGTATGGGCAATTACCATTCAACGGCTTATTATCCACAGGTTTCCTGTCCTTATAAGCCTGCGAACCGTAAACTAGGTAGTTGTCCTTCTCACAAACCCCAGCAATCCCTATTCCTGCGTAAGACTTTAGCTTTGCCAAATTCCAATTAAACTTTTCCGGTGGTAAGATACTAACTAGTTCAGCGGAAATAGTTGGCCCAACACCCTTAACAAAGACAAGGAAGTTTTGCCACTCAGCATACTCCGTAACATTCTTTGAGATTTCCGCCTCCAGCAACTTTATTATCTCCTTATCAATCTTCTCGAAAACTTCAATCAACATTTCGTCTGGTTCTTCCTGATATATTACAACCTTCTGTTTACAGATTGGGCATACCTCACGTTTCTCACCCTCCTTCAGGAAGACTTTGTGCTTATTCTCACAAAGGCTATAGTACCTCACAAACTTCCATTTACCACCCTCACGTTTTGCCCCTATCATATTACCATAGACAATTCTAGCCCTCTGAATGGTCTCTCTTCCGTTAACGTATAGTTGTAGTTTATCCTCCTTCATCTTTTATCCCCGAGAGGGCACAGGTTGAGTATTTCAAGGATAGTGTGGCAGTATCGTGTTTGAGCGTTACAGAGGTCTACCTGCTTTACATGATCTTTTCTGACTATTTCATCGCGGTATGTGTTTTACAGAAGACATCATGTATATTACAATAAGACACCTGCTATGCAACGGTTCTAATGTGTATTACAATAACGGTAATACTCTACAGATAACCTTCTGTGTATTACATTCTCAATACTGTTGTACAACGATTATTATGTGTATTACATCCTAGTTAATGCTATGCAGAAATTTTTATGTGTATTACACCGTTCCCATTGCTATACAGCACTACTATACAAACATTATTATGTACATTACATTCTGACTCATGCTATGCACAATTTATCTTGTGTATTACAATAAAGCTAATGCTATATGACAAGTCAAGCCGATGTTTATTACATCCTTGTTAATGTTATACAAGAAGTATAATGTGTATTACAGCTTTCCTACTACTATGCGGCAAGGACCATGTTTATTACATACGACTATCTAATGGGCAGACAATATTCTGTGTATTACAAAAGTATTGATGCTAACAGCAGATTGAAGGAATGGGTCATCCTGTGTATTACATCAGCTATATTTCTCTGTGCCCCCGAAAAAGATTATACAAATAACATTGCAAGTGGGCCGTATTTACCTCTGTAATAGTTAGCTCTGTCTATCCAATTGTACATGAACTCTCCTTCGTCGTTGTCAACCTTTATCTTCACCCTCTCGCCAACCTTCTGCACGTCAACCCTCACTTTATTCCTAACCATTTGCTGTAGCAATCCCTTCATTGTCCGCATTAGGCTATCTTTTTGTTTTTGGTAGTTGATGTAAAAGTCTGTCTTGTACGTCGGTATCTCACCGTAGTCATGTGATTCAACAACCTCCTTCACCATAGATTCACACTCCTCTTGGGGTGCCCACTCTCCCTCTTCTGTTTGAAAGGAGCGTTTCCTGCATCTATACTTCCTATACTCAACGATCTCCTTCGTCAAACTTGTCCCATCCTCCAGTACATAGTATGCCTCCTCCGTAACATATAGCAGATCGTGTTGTGAGTCGTATTCCTTAATCTCATTCGTCACCTTCTTTGCCAACCTTCCCAGTTTTGTGAGGTAAACGTCATAATCGTTAATGTACCGTATCCGCTTGTCCAATTCCTCAACCTCATTCACTAATTCCTCAACCCTACTCATAACCTCCTCATCAATAAAATTCACGGGAATGTAGTAATTGTATACACTAACGTATTCCAACTCCGCCTTAGGTGGAGGAGTATTCAATCTTTCTAACGGACTTAGCTGATTGTGTTTCAACAAATACGGTATACCATCAATCGATATAATGTCCACCTCCTCATCATATACCTCCTTTTCCTCCTCCACCTCCTCGTAACCACAAATTCTACACCTGTATGCTATTAACCTACGTGTGGTTACAGTCCTGATGTAGTGGTCACCGTATCTATTGTAAGTCACCTCATTCCTCTCGTCAACCACCTTTGGTGATCCAAATTCGTGTTCTTCCTCGTACATTGACAACCCCCGGTCAGTTGTTTTACATTGGTCTCCAGGCTATTTCAGGATTCCTCGTCACTACCTTCTGTAGCTCATCAAAACTCTCCACCCCATACCTATCAAGAGGTATGTACATCACATCCACCATCTCCAGATTCCTCTCATAGTAAACGACGACTAAGCCGTCTTCCGGTCCTCTCTGAAAGAAGAGGCTTTCATCTCCATTATTAACCCTAAAACCATACTCATATATCTCCACTTGCATCTCCATCCCCGAAAAAGTTAGCTTACCTGTTCCATTCGTACCAAGTAGTATTTTCCTCCTTGTACATTAATGGATGCAACGTGGGCTCTCTCTAAAAACTGTTCCCAGCTTTCTTCTTCCTCCTCCTCATCTTCTGTGTGTATCCCTTCCTCAACCTGAACTTCCGGAGCAGGATACCATCGGTAGTGTGGGCAGTCTTGAATGGTAACGGTGTACTCGTCAAACTCCAGTAGGGTTTTGTCGTCAAACTCACAGCGTAAATATCCTGACACACCAACTCCTTCCATTCTTGCCTTCGTCTCACATCACTGAAAAATTTAGTTAGGCAATTTGATATATTTTCACTAGTAATGAACGAGGATGTCTGTTCTACATTCTACCACGTGTCTCCATCCCCGAAAAAAGTTACAACCACCTCTTCTCCACCTTCTTCTCCTCCGGTAGGTTCGATGGGTCTATCCTCACCTCATCCTTATTCGTGTAAACCTTAACGTTGTTATACTCGACTAGATCGTAAAACTTACCATCCACCCTCACGTTTTTGCTAGGTATCTCCACTAGTTTACCATCAATCATCGTGTAGTAACTCGTTGTTATCTCCCTCCTACTGGAGGACTTATGATCTGTCACCACCTTCAGTAACCTATCACCAATCATCAAACCTTGTAGTTGTTTGTAATCCATCAACGCCTTCCTATGCCTATTCTTACTTGAGTCGTTATTCACCCACTCAACACCAGAGAAAGTCCACAACGCCTTTTGTGTCCTCTCCTTTAAGTCCACGATAAACAACATTTTCTTCTTATGTTGCCCGTGTGTACCCCAAGTGTCTTCCTCGTATACTACCACGGATTCATCACTCATTTCCATCCCCGAAAAAGTTACAACCACCTCTTCTCCAATCTTCCCTCCTCGCAAACGTATCTATATCTCTCCCTCTCCTCCTCATTCAGTAACACGTTGTAGTCGGCACCCTCTGGGAAGGATCCTGGATTGAAACGGCAGTAACATAATTGCCACCAACTCTCCTGTATCCTCTCCATAAACGCTATAAACTTGTCGTGCATAACATCCCAAGGTATTTGTATCTCCAAGAGGTACTTATTCGTTTTACCCTCTTTCTCAATAACCAACAGTTTACTAAACTTGAAGTCATTGCCGTACTCTGTCTTCCTGAAAGCCTCCTTTATCTCATCGGATAGCTTGATGGTATTTCCATGTGGAAGGGCTTGGTTGGCTAAGGTGTAAGCCACCATGTCAAGAAAGTCACTATCACACGACTGAGTCATAAAGTCGCCCTGTAAGGAACCACGTTCTATCTCCAAGTAAGCATTCCAATCCACATTCGTGATCACAATCTTCTTTACGTCTTCACCCATTTCGATCCCCGAAAAAGGGTTCAAATCCACCTATTCACTACATCTCCTAGGGACTTCTTAAGCACCTCAATGTCCTTAGTTACCAGTACCTTCTCCACATCGTCCTTTAACCCATTAAGACCTGTCATGATCTCCAACTTCTCTACCTGTGTCAACACCTTCCTCCTAAATAAGTCCATACTCTTAATGTTCCCATTCATCTTAATGGTGCTTATGAGGAAGGTTTCAATCTCATGCCTTAACGTCTCCCTAACGTACTTTTCAGTCGGAGAACCTGGTACAATCTCGTAAACGATCTTGTTCAAGTAAACCCTGGGTTTGTTGATGTACATTCTCTCGTATACCGTTTCCCTTCTCTTATCCCTCACCCTGTCTATCGTATCAATCAATTCCCTAAAGTCATTACTCTCATAATACTGCTTTAGCCTTTCGTTTAACTCGTCCACAGATTTGTTTACCTGATCCAGCATCCGAATGTAGTTCCCCTCTGAAGCCTCAGGCAAAAGAAAGATGGTGATTATTCTTGCAGGTAGGGCTAACGCATTCTTGGCAAGCCACCTCTTCACCTCGGACTTCAGGTTCCCATAATCCAGTAGCGTTCTCTTATCCATTAATATTAAGTCCACCCTATAACCACTCCTATTCCTACTTATTATCATCAAGTCGTTATACGTCAGTTTCGGCGAGTACTTATTCGTTATCTCCTTCAACTTATCCCACACTTGATTAAGCCTTTGATCATCAAGCCCATCCATGTAAAATCTCAACAACGGTGGGCTTGAAAAAACTACATAAGTTTGTAGATATTGTATGTTAAAAGCACCACGACTTTCCATCTTCTTTCCCCGAAAAATTAGTCTACTTGCTTAAGCCGCAAACTTCTCCTCCACCGTGTCCTCCACGTCAGCCGTCCATCCATCACCAATCATCTCAACCTTCTTAACCCTTCCTCCATTCTTCATCGTTGCCGCAAGTAACACGGCAAACTTGATAGTGTTTATCGGTAATTCGCCTAGACCATAGGTATCGCCAATGAGATTGCCATTCTTATCCAGCGTAAACCATCTACCCTTCACATTAAACGAGATTAATCCGTCACTGACAGTTGTAACCTTACCGTAATAGTCGCTAACCTTATGTTCGCTCGATATCTTCACACCCATTTTAGTCAACGCCTGTAGTACAGCCTGCTTATCGTTAATGTTTAAACTTAAGTTTATCTTCACTATGTGGGACATGCCTTCACCCCGAAAAAAGTTTAGAACCACCTCGTATTAACGCTACTTAACAACTCCTTCTCCTTCTTCTCATACTCGTTCATATACCTCGACCTCTCTGAAACGTTGACAGTCTTACCTACCTCGTCTATCTCCTCCAATATTATCTCAGTCGTAAGCTTTCCCTTACTTAGGAAAGCCTTCAATTTCGCATTGTGTACCACCTTTTCAACCTCGTTAGGCTTCAAATAGTACCCATACGCCCTCTCCGCAATCCTATCCATGTCAAGTTTGTCAACGTGTTTGATGGGGTTGTACTTATAAATGTGTACACCGAATATCTCCTTTAAGTCCTCCCTATTGGGGTAGGATACTGGTAGTATATCATCAAACCTTCCTGGTCTAGTGAACGCCTCGTCCAACTCCTGTAACATGTTGGTCGCCCCTATCACGATTGCCTTTCTGTTAGCGTCACCAAGCCACTCTAAAAACATGTTTTTAACCCTCCTACTAACCTCATGTTCTTCCGACGTCCTCTTGGAGGCTAATGCGTCTAGCTCATCTATGAACAGGACAGCCCTCGTGATGTCTGCGTACTTCGTCAACATCCTCAGCTTCTGTTCCGACTCTCCCACCCACTTACTAAAAATGTCTGCGGCATTAATCTGTAGCATTAGCAAGTTTAACTCGCCTGCCAACGCCTTAACGAACCAAGTCTTTCCTGTACCTGGTGGACCATGAAGTATCATACCCCTAGGCAACCTGACACCATACTCCATTGCCTCCTCTGGGTGGTTAAGTATACTCTTCCACTTATTCCTAACGTATTCCTTCAGTAACCTCTGCCCTCCAACAAACTCGAAGTTAATGTCGCTTTTTATTAGGGTAATACCAGCCTTATGGAATATCTCCTTCTTAAAGTCGTTAATCTTGTCACTGTCAAAAGTCACCTTACCCTTCTCAACAACTATGGAGTTCCTTAGGACACCCTGTGCTGTCCATAGGTTAAGCCCCTTTACCACGTCACTACTTGGTAAAACAACCTCGCTCTTGTGGGTATACTCGTAAACCTTTTTCGCCTGCTGTAGTAGTTGTTCGTACTCCTCATCCGTGGGGTTCACCTCAACACTGGCAAGGTCAATGATATTCCAGAAGTAACTAACGCTAAATACGAGTACCGGATGTCTATTCCTCATCCTGTCGTCATACATGTCGATGTTGGAGTGTAGAGAGAAGATAATGGGTTCAAGCCTGTCAGCCAACGACTTATTTACCACCCACTTCAAAACGACGGTACACCTACTCGATAGGTTGTAGAGGAAGTCCGCATGTGTGTCGCTATTAAGCGTTTGCCTACTCGCAGTACTACCACTGAAAATGGTAAAACTGTGGTTATCGAGATCACCCTGCTGTAAATCCACAAAACACACGTCCTCCTTCCTATCCCTCGTGATGTTAATTAACTCGTAAAGCCTGTAAATATCATCCGTGACAACCACTCCGACGTTACTAATTTTATTCTTAACATAACCGGTTATCTTATCATACCAGTGCATCTCGATCCCCGAAAAAGTTATCCGCACGGGCTTATTGCCTTTTCATCCGACCCCAACATCTTTGCCAACTTCTTTGCGTCAACGTTCGTATTCACAACCGCATAACCATCGTAAACTAAGGCATCGCACTCGTCACTCCTCACTCCTAAGCATATTCTCACTGCCCTCACCCTCGTAATACTCTGGCTTATTCCTCCTCTCCACCACTTCAAAACCCGTTATCTTCCTTAGGCTACTCCTAAACCTATCATCAGCGGCGTCACACTGCTTTCCCTCATAACCAATGTAGTCAACCTTTGTTTCGCCCTCTTTAACCGTTATCCTTATTATTTTTACCAATCTATCACCCCGAAAAAATCACAACCACTTAAGCCTGTAAGTCCTCCAACTACTTGTCTCCGCATCAAACCTTTCAACAACCATGAAGTCCTGTAGAACACCAATCTTCCTCAAACCCTCCAAGGTTTCCTCCACCTCTTCCAGTGTCGAGATTAACCTATGCCTCTCCTTATTCATCACAAGTATTACCCTTCCATCCTCAGAGATAACTTTGAGTATCGTGGGTTTCTCACGTAATAGAATATTCCTTATCTCGATCATTTGTACACCCACACACTAAAGGTTTTGTTAATCTTCCTTATTATTCCTTTTCCACCTTCAACGTTACTGACTATTCCAAACATTCCAAGTCCAGTGTACATGATATAGTACCTCTTCTCCCCCTTCACCATTTCCTGCACGACGTAATTAGGGAGGAGTTCTCCTGTGGGTTTTGGTACTATAGCGTAAAATGTGTACACTTTATCCTTGAAGACCTTCTTGTATAACATTGCAATTAACGCCTTTTCAGAACCAAACACTTGATATGATGCCGTGGATAGGAAACGTATAAGACCATCCATATCGTAGTTCACATCCTCTATTTCTATTCTCCCTCCTGCTATCAATTCGGGTTTGAACACCAGGTTTTTCATAACCGCCTTCACCACCCCCTTATAGCTCACAGTTAATGTTATCAGTTTCTCCCCATCCACCAGTAATACCCCATCTCTGTCCACGTTTAACATCAACTTTTTGTTGGGTATACCTTTCTCATTGAAAGTAGGGTATAACATGCTGACCCCCGAAAAATTTGTTACTTGTACCTGTCTACAAAACTCCTTGGTAGAAGGAAGTACTTACCGTGCTGTTCCACAACGGATCCTAGGGAATTCTCTACAATCTTCTTTGTCTCCTCATCCCATGGGGGATCCAAGTCGTAGTCCCCTACGAAGACCCATTCATAGTGTTTGCAATCGTAAACACCGAGAAACTGGTAGGCACCTCCCCAGGTATAGAATACTCTAGACAGATCTTGCTTACATATTGTACAGTAGAACTTTCCTAGCTGTCCATTCTCTTCGTTCTCCACTATCCACTTCACAGCCATCTTCTTTCCCCGAAAAATCAATTCGAATACCTCTCAGCCAGACTTCTTGGTAGGAGGAAATACTTGCCACCACTTGCGTCCACCTTAGCAACGGCATTGTTAATGATCTCCCTTGTCACCACATCCCATGGGGGATCCAAAAACGGATCCCCCACAAAAATCCACTGGTAATGTTCACAGTCGTTCACCCTAAGGAGCACTTGTATACCACTATCGTTATAGAACTCCCTGGACAACTCTTCGTAGCACATCTTACAGTACAAGCTCTCCTCCTGTCCATCCTGTAAGGTGTGTATTGCCCTTTCAACTCCCATCTCAATCCCCGAAAAATCTTGACCTATTAGAATTACTAGATGGACGCTAATAGGGTATGAAATCTACACAAGTGGATTCACACATTCGCTTATACTTCCTTAACTCCTTCTTCGTAAGGAAGACCTCGTGGTCAAGAACTTCACCCTCCCCCCTACAGTAGCACCACTCCGTTTCATTATCGCAAACGTATTTCTCGAAAAACTCGACATATTTGTCGTGTAGTACCTTCCTAGGGATGTCAACAACTATTCTCAGTTTATACGGTTTATCCCCTTTAACCCTCATCGTCACCTTTCCTTTAGCTCCGTTTCTCTTTATCTGTAATCTCCTAAGTAGTCGTCTACTTAACGCACGTATTATATATTCGTCATCGTTGTATTTGGATATCATGGCCTGATAGATAGGTTTTGGTAAGCTGTTTATAGTATTCAATACAATGGAATGAATTAACATCCATTGGTAGTCTGCAAAACAGACTCTGTATCCTGTGGTGTCTGCCTCTATCATCTCCTTTATTACTTTGTCGAACTCTGGAAATCCGACGTCCCTTATTTCGTTAACCCACAATACCTCTTCCATTACTGATCCCCGAAGAAACGTTACTCCTCCATCCCCGAAAAAATGTTCGCTTTTCTCCGCATTACACCAACGGTCTCAGCTTCCACAGTCTCATCCTAAGTAGTCTCAACCTTAGTCTTAGTAGCCTTATTCTTAGTCTTATTATCCTTAATATTCCCATGTTCATCCCCGAAAAAGATTAGTTTGTCGGTTTCACGTCGTCAAATCCTTGTATTGACAGTATTACGTATTCTCCGTCATCTGTCTTCATATAGTCAATTATCAGTTTCTTCATATTAACATCGTCAATATCGTACACATATTCGTCGGTGTAAACTCCGTCATTAATTGCACCGTTACTACTGTCGTATTCACCTATCAATTCTTTAAATTCGTCTTCATTAAGTAGTACCTGTAATTCGTCGAACTTAACATTGAATTCTTTAACGTAATTTCTGAAGAAAAGTTCGATGAATTCCGTGATCAATTTATTCGTTTCCTCGTTGGGTTGCATTTTTATCCCCGATTAAAAAATAATTTAACCATCGTAGTATTCTTTCAAACTTAACATCTTTTCCCTTATCTTGGTAAGTGATTCTATGATCTCGTTTGCTAACTCTTCCTCGGTCTTCTTCATCAAGTCCTCATAGTAGAAATTCCTGCAGTAACCTATACCATCTGGCAAGGAGTCCTCCGGACACTCATAGGAATAATATTCATCATCAACAGGGTACCTCTTTTCCTCGGGCAATTTATTGTACAGCACTACTGCTTTTTGAAATAGCTCTGACTTCGCCCCCCTCACGTCATCAGTTAGCTCAGATTCCCAGTCCCTCCTTTCCTCTGGTATCTTTTCATCGTATCCTTTGATGAAGTACAATACATTCTTTAAAATACTTATCTTGTCCTCGTCGCTCCTGACCCCTACCTCGAGGTATTGCATAAATATAGGAACGGGCATGTGCCCAGCGTCCGTCGTTATCAGAGAATAATACTCAGATAGCTTGTCGTGTTCCTCATCCAGTACTAATTTTACCTTACCATCAAATATACTACTAATCGAGGTAACATTTTTGATCAGGGATGTGAAATCTGGAATCTTATTCTTCACATGATCAATTGCAACGTCTATAGATTCGATGGTGTTTTTGATAAGCGTTTTAACATATTTCCTAACCTGTTCGTATGGCATTGGGTAGAAATATTTTTCATTGAATTGCCTCTCGATTATCTCAATAATTTCATCTTTATCGAGATTCACAAGTTCCTCAAAATTTGTTACACCAAAATACCACGGGTAAGTCTTCAGGCAGTCCCACAGATTACCCTCTATCCTAAATTCTATTAGAATTGTGTCATCTATTAGCGTCTTTCCTGTGAGGATATATTTGTGATTGCCATCATTAATTTCAAACGTATTCATACTTATCCCCGAAAAATTAGATCAACTTGTCCAATTCCTCGTCAAAGACGACACTAACCTTCCCTCCCTCAACGGTCACTGTACCCTCTAGATTCTCACCATATAAATTCCTCAATTTCCCATAACCAACAGTACTAGTCCTACCTGTGATCTTGTACTTTATTACGGCATTACCGTTGCACCATACGTGCTTAATCTCACCCAGTGACCCTCTTGGCGAGGTTAGCACCTCAGAGATTTGGCAGTCGCCATTAACCACCTCAACGTTAACGCTACCCCTATAGCCTGATGGAATTTCCACCAGATAAAGGGTTGATCCATCCTCATACTTGACAACCAACGTCCCCTTCTCTGTCTTCGCAATCTTGGCGTTATCGAGCCTAGCGGCAAACTCGTTCAACCTCTTTAAAGTGACAGTATTAGCGTTAATAAGCCTTGCGGAAAGGTAGATAAGCCTTCCCCTCACTCCTCTAAGATTGGTTAAGTTAATGTTCTTGTCATCTAGATAGGGGTACTTATCATCCTTCACACCTACCTCAATCTTCAGATCCTCCATCTTATATCCCCCGAAAAATTACCTTTTCGAAAGTAGTAGTTGGATACCCTTTGTTTTTAATTCATCAATACTTAATTTTCTCAGGTTAGTCCACCATTCAAAATGTTCGCAATTCTGGAAGAAAATTCCTTCTTTAGCCTCATTAATTAAGTACTGCCCACATTCTGGGCAGGCCCATATTATTCTTAGATCTTCCGACATTTCTATCCCCGAAAAATCACACCTTATTGATCATCCTTAATATTCCTACTCCATTGCGATTAAACTTACCGTCGTTCTCCAGATGCCATTGATGGTGTTCGCATTTCCAAAGGTAAACCGTTCCGTCGAGTGATATAGCTAGCAACGGTTCGCCATCGTACTCACACCTGACAATCTCCATTCTTGCCACCATTTCTATCCCCGAAAAACGTTATCTACCTTCACGTAACTTAGCCAACCGGAGTGCAGGTGTAGTGAAGCCTTTTGGTATTTTGCGATATGGTATCCAGTAATAGATTCCTCTAGAATCCCAATCCTTGATCGCTTTCTTCCTGAGGAGCTTTCCCTCAGGAAGAAACATAAACTGTTCTAAATATGGTTCGAAGACAATCCTAAAACCGTCGTCCTTGTACTCTAACGGGTAGAGACGTCTCCTTATCCTTTCCGGGCTGGCGTTAATTTTGTTTACCAAATTGATTATCTTCTCTTTTTTCATACACAAACCCCCGAAAAAGCTACTCCTTCTTATCTTCATCGTGTAGTGTGGACAATTTGATTGCTGGTGTGGTGAACCCTTTTGGTATTTCACCGTAAGGGATCCAGTAGTACATCCCTTTGAAGTCATAATCTAGTATCGCCTCCTCCAAGAGCAACTTACCCTCTGGAAGGAAGGCAAATCGTTTCAAGTAAACGCTAAAAACTATTCTAAATCCGTCGTCCTTATATTCCAACGGGTAAAGACCTCTCTTCAACCTCTTAGGATTATTGTTAATTTTATTTACCAGCTCAATTATCTCCTCTCTTTTCATTCTTATCCCCGAAAAGAAATCACGAAAGTGGATTAACAGATTCTCCTATATCTCCTTAGTTCCTTCTTCGTAAGGAAGATCTCGTGATCGTTGACAACTCCATCCTCTCTGTAGTTCCATTCAGTTTCGTTTCCACATACGTAATCCTCGAAGAACTTAACGTATTCATCGTGCACTATCTTCCTAGGAATATCAACAATAACCTGTATCTTATACCAGTTTCCCTGCTTGAACTTTATCTCTGCCTTTCCTTTAACCCCTGACCTCTTTACGTCAATATACATAAGTAGTTTCTCAACTAGCAAGTCCACTAGGGGGTCCGCATCGTCGTCGAGTATTACAGGTTCTCTATCTCCATACTCATCCCTTAGAGCTTGGTAGATATTCCTTGGCATTCTATTCAGGGTATTGACGGCGATGGAATAGATTAAAGTCCTGTAGTAGTCAACGTAACCATTAGAAGAAACTGTAGCCTCTTCTATCTTCTCATCTAACACTTTCTTGTACTCTGGAAATTCAAGATTTCTCAGCTCGTTCACCCATTTCTCCATCTTGATCCCCGAAAAATTACTGGGTTGGTAAGTTATCTTGAAAACCTGGTGGTAGGAAGAAAACCCACTGCATTCTACCATCATGCGGTAAGCGCCCATCTCGAACAGCAAAACCGCCTTCTGCCGGTCTGTCAACAAACCACACTAGATAAAGCTTTCTTTGCCCAGTCATAATGGTGGTGATATACCTTCTTTTCAAAAAGTCATCAAAGTTAGCATATTCATCCACTTCGTCGACATTATTAGTTTTCTCTGGAGGTTCACTAGGGTCATCAGGATAAAGCCAATGCAGATGTTCGCAGTCCTGCAGAATAATATTGTCACCATGTGCAACCAGTATCTCTGTTCCGTCAACAGGACACCTTATGTATGGCGTCCATTTTTCACCTTCTAGAGTTATCTTCATTCTTATCCCCGAAAAATTACCTTTTCCAATCCTAAGTCTTATCTTGAAGCTCGCTAAGTTCTCTCTTCCAGAGCCTGATTCTAACCTTGAAGGTTCCTGCCGATATCTGTAACTCGTCCCTACCTTCCTTTGTTGCAATAAGGAACCACCATTTGTAATGATCGCATGGCAGAAACTGTATATCTCCTTCCTCACTTATTTTCATTAGTTCCTGTCCGCACTGCGGACAGGTCTTTGTGATGATTAAGCTTCTAAACATTTTATCGTCCCACACCTTTATCCCCGGAAAAAGTTAGATTACATAAATAACCTTCTTATTAAAACGTTGAAAAATTAACTTAATAACTTTTCAATGTCCTTCGGAGTTTGTATAACCTGTAAAGTGGAAGGTAGATCCTTCCAATCTATGATAATCGCTCTACCATGTATAATTGGAGAATGCCACTGCGAACAAAAGGGCAGTTTCTCCCTTAAAATTTGTCTAACCTCCTCTAACGTTGTAGCCTTATAAAAGCCAAATTTTCCATCATAAGGATCTAATATAAAAACACCTTCTATATCATTTCCATTGTTAGGATATAGTATAACTAATATATCCGTTTGGGTTGCCATCTTCCTCCCCGAAAAAGTTAGCCTTTCTCCATTGCCTTTTTAACCGGTATTAGATAAAACTTTGTCCCTTCGACGCTAACGGCGGCAATATAGTTCTGTCTCAATATCTCAAACCAATCTTGTTCGTCTAGTTCCTCGCCCTCCTCGTCTTCCTCTTCAGTTTCCTCCTCACCGTCTTCTTCATCACCCCTCTCGTCTTTCTTGTTGATCTCTCCTTCATCAGGACCTAAATGCCAGTGGTAATGTTCACAGTCCTCTAAAATAACATCGTCATTGTTGAAGGTCAACAACGTCTTATTGTCCGTTGGGCATCGTAAGATTCCTAGTGCCCCTGATTCCTGTAGTCTCACTTTCATACGGATCCCCGGAAAAATTTATGGAGGCCAACGAGTATAATTCCCATGGAAGTTACACCTTCCATGGGGTAGGCACCACCTTCTACAAGTCCCGCACCTCTGGGGGTCATGCCCCCAGAGGCACGGAAACATCTTGGTACTCATTTCTATCCCCGGAAAAAAGTTATCTCTTTAATAAACGAATTCTCAATCCATTCGTCCATATTTCGTCGTTACCTATAGACCCCAAACTACCGTACCATGCATAATGAACGCATGGTCTAAATTCTAGGTAGTCTTTATCCACTCTAAACAATGTTTGCCCACATTCCGGGCAGAACTGAATTATGTTTGCCTGTTCCACCATCTTCCTTCCCCGAAAAATCACCTAGCCCTCGGTATGAGGGCTAGGGTATTCCTTATACTGGGCCGCCTTACAACGGCGACCCACGATAGGGGGACGTAAAGTCGCCCCCCTATCAACTCTATACCCTCCTCTGCGAGGAGGGGATAGAGTTCTTGTTGGGTGAGGGACTTAGCCCTCACCTTCTGCTCCTCCGCGATCTCACGGAGGAGGGCTTGGTCCTCCGCCTTTATTTGGCGGAGGATTCTTTGTATCTGTTGACTCCTGCTCACGTTCTCCCCGTTATGGCCCGCCGCTTCATCCTCGCCTCCCTAGTTCGGGGTTTGCCCCCTTACCAGGGAGCTTGGGTGGGGCACCCGTGGCCTGCCGCTTGTCCACGGCGGGCCTAGAAACTCCAGAGGACAGGCGAGGGTTGACCACGTACCCCTTCACATCTGGCAGGGGTTTCCCGTCGCCGGTTGCCCCTGCCATTAGAGAGGGGCTTAGCCCCCCAGCCACTTGAAAAAAGTGGGGAGGGTGCACGGTTGCCCGTGCACCCTCTTGCGGGGGGCTCGAGGGCGAAGGGCCGCCCGGCAAAAGGGCTAGCCCGATCCCTCCCATTGCCGCCGTGAACTTGGCGTTGAACACCAAGCACGGTCGGCTTCTCAGCGAGAGCCCTCCCCTGGTCGCTGTGCACCGGGGGGTGGTTCATCGGACCCCCGCTTCACAGCCGCCGGAGGTGCCCGACGGGGGAGGGAGCCCCCGTCCGCCCTCCAGAGGTCGCCACTCTCCTCCTAGGCGTGGGGGGTCGTTTTTAACGCTAACTCCCCTTCCCTCCTTCCCACCCCTAGGAGGAGTGGCGTTAGGGCAAGTACGTTAAACTTGCCCATGTTAAGTAAAAAAACTGGGCGTATGTGTGTGTGTTACACACACACACACGCACGCCACAAACAATACTGTACTTGTGAGAATTTAAAGTTTACGGCAAATAAGTACATAAGTAAATACGTAAAATTACGTAAGCGGTATTACGACTAAAAAGTTAATAAGTTAAAACTTAAAGAGCTAAAACTTAAAGAGTTAATTATCAAGTAGTTTAATGTGAGAATATAAATACATGTTATGTAAGTTTGTAATATGTAAATTAATTTAAAAAAAATTAAAAAAAAAATTAAAAATCACCTGGGGTTACTACAACAGGTTGTATAACTAGAGGGAGGAGAGAAAACTATGGAAAATGGAGTTATACTACAATAATTGTATAACGGTAACCGTAGAGTTTTACAACAGGTTATATAACGGTAGAGGGGACGAAAACAAAAAAGGAATAACCCAACCCAAAGGGGGAGGATTAGGTACACGAGAAATGGGAGGAGGGCTAACCTTGTTGTTTTCGTGTATTCCTTACAAGACGAGAAAAGTGTGAACAAAGGGCTAGCCCGACAAAAACAAAGTCAAGGTCGAATTTTTAGTTACGTGAATCTAGTTAGGAAGACAAGTTTGTTTTCGACATAGAATACGTTGCACGAACACAAATCGTAATTAACTTGTAACGTGATTATTACTCATGCCAGAGGTCGTCCAACCAGGTAGTATAGTCAATGTTGCATACTTTGCCCCAGGAATACAAAACATCGTTTCCGCCACACTCGAGGCTTTTGGACGAAGCTACCCGTTGAATGTGAATCCAAACGGTGCGTTAACTGGTAGGATACAAATTCCCAGCAATTTTAGTGGTATCGCACCGGCAAGGGTGATAGTACGCTACCTACCTACAACTACGACAAGTACAACGACAAGTACAACCACTATACCCACTACCATTCCAACAACTATTCCTACAACGATACCAACGACAATTCCTACGACAATTCCTACAACTATTCCTACGACAATTCCTACGACGATACCCACAACTATTCCTACAACTATTCCTACGACAATTCCTACGACGATACCGACCACCACAACCTCAACAACGACGACTACACATCCTCGTCCAACTGTGACCACAACAACCAGGTACCCTAGACCAACCCCAACCGTGAGCATAATACGCCCAACACCAACGTCTACTCCACCAGGTCCTTCAATCATCACAACAACTGTAAGGTCAATAGGTGGTATTGCACCGTATCCCGGTTCCCACACTGCAATACACATTATAACAAGACCAGTTACGCAAACAACGAGTAAGACGACAACCTACCATCGTCCAAGTGTTGTCACACCCCCAAACCCCATACCCTACAGGGGACCAGTCATTGTACCTTACCCAGGTTACAGAGGAGGGAAGATAACGCCTAGCACGATACAACACACTACGCCACAATTTATACAGAAACCAACCTACGCTACTGGTAGATTACAACCACCTACCACACAGAAACCATCAACAACCACCACAAAGCCAACAACCACCACAAGACAAACAACCACAATGCATAGACTAGGAGGAAGGGCTGGGTTCAGAATAGCCTAAACCAGTTTTTCCATCTCCTCAACGTATTTTTGCAACCTGTCAAAAAGTTGTGTAACCATCTCGTCACCATCCGGAACCTCCTTCTCCCTCGTAACGTACACCTCAAGTGTGTGTTGTATTGGCGACTCGTCATTACTATAGTGAAGAGTGTACTTATGCGACTGTAAAACTCCGTTGTAAACATAGTTGAATATGTAAGTATTACACGTAACCTCAACACCAGTTACTCCTTCACCCTTAATCTCCCCAACCTTTTCACATATGCCCTCAGATAACGCTTGGTTTACAACCCTTTTTGAGTAACCGAGTATACGTAATGCAACTTGCCTCGTTAATGTAGGTAGGTTACTACTGTTGTTAACGAGTGACAACAGGCTGTCGTTGATAAATTTGTCATTCGTGATGTAATTTAACACGATGAGATTTCCATCACCAGGTGATACTAGAGTGCTCTGTATCATTCCTCTACCCTTCTGCGTAAAACCAAACGTTAGCATTTCATGTTAATTGGTTGATAGAAGAATTTAACCTTTCAGGTCTCATGTTGGATTAAACGATCTTCTTATCCTGAAGGTAGAATTCACCAATATGGGCAACGGCTAAACCATCCTCTATGTCCTTAGTTCATAGCACCGTTACCAACTTGTAAAAACGTCTCATCAAGTAACATCCCTCGGGCTAATCAGGATTCTGGTGCAGTCAGCCAAGATTTTTAACGGAGAGTGGTTAACTAGTAATGATGGCGGCATCAATCACCACTGCAAGCAACGTCATTATCGTTGGTACCTCAATCATTGTCCCTGTTGATATACAAAGTAGTGCAATCGCTTACGACACCTTCAACAATGCATGGATTGTTGAGGGTACGGTGGAGGCTAACATTCAGAATGGTACCCTGTACGTTGATGTGGTGAACACACCAATAGTTTTGGCGACGATTGAGGGACAACCAATCTCCGTTACGGTGGCAAATACTCCCAAGGTACTCGCCACGATTGAGGGACAACCCATCTCCGTGAACGTGTCGAATACCCCCTCCGTGAACGTTGCAAACACGCCAAGGGTATTGGCGACGATTGAGGGTCAACCAATCTCCGTCACTGTGTCGAATACGCCAACGGTGCTCGCGACGATTAAAGGACAGCCAATCTCGGTCACGGTGTCGAATACTCCTACGGTACTAGCCACGATTGAGGGTCAACCTATCTCAGTGAACGTGACAAACACCCCCACTGTGTTAGCTACAATTGAGGGTCAACCAATCTCCGTCAACGTGTCGAATACGCCCACCGTTTTAGCCACAATTGAAGGACAGCCAATCTCCGTAAACGTTACAGGTGGTACTGTAAACACTGTGGAACAACCTAACGCAACCCTACTAGGGCAGGTGGTGAATGGTAGCATAACGGCGAACACAAACATCTTTACTAGTAACCTGTCAGTTACGCAACCCAGTAGTATCCACACAGTTGTCGCCGCAGGTGCATCTGGTACGCTAAGCCTGGCGTTAACTGTTGGTACGACAACTGTACAAAGCTACCTCAATAGCGGAAACCCGTTGAACGCAAACTCATGGTATGAATTCAACATAGACTTACCATCAGGAGTACAAATAAACTACCAGTATACAAGTAACACAACGATAACAATCCTTGTATTAAGTGAGCCGCTCTAGCTATTTAATGTTGTTTAAAACCTTCCTCAATAACTTTAGTGCCGGACCTTGGTACTCCTTCGGTACTAGCAAGTCTATCAAGTTACCAACGTTGTTCTCCTCACCACTACCCTTCTCCATCAGAAGGTTAGCAACCTTGTTACTAATCTCCTCCAATTCCTGTAGGGAGAGTTTACTCCACCTAACTTGCAAACCCAAGGCTTTGTTAAGTGTCTCCTCGTACTCCTTCTTAGTGGTCTCATCCTCACTTTTCCTTCTTGCCATTCTTCAGCTCCTCCAATATCTTACTCAACAGTTTGTTATTCTCCCTCTCCAACGCCACCAACTCGTTCATCAGGTTAACTAGTGAGGACATGTTATTCCTAAGGGTTTGTATATCACCACTACTAATCATGTTTGCCACATCTTTGAGCTTTGAAAGACCGCTCATGACTTAAACTAGTGAGACACCATTTTAACTTTTTTTGGGGGTTAAGGGGAGGAAGTCCTCCTCGTGAGGATGGGGTAGTTCACCAGAAATCTTCTCCTTCTAAAATCTAGAAATATGGAAAACTTAAATTCAATTCCGTATATGTTGTATTCATGTTGTCAATACACAGATGGAGGATTTCCTCTTACCTAAACTGTTTGAAGGATTACTACACGGACGACAAGGTTGTGTCAACCATTGCCTTCTTAATTGCCTCGGCTAGAGGCGACAACCTAGAGTTCTTCGCACCAGATGATGAAGGTGTGGTGTACACGGATAGGTTGGAGGATGTTAAGGGTGAATGTGATAAGTACGTCAGTCTACTTGGTAACCACAATGGGAAGACTATAAAAAGTACAGGTAGAAAACTGTGGTGGTATTACGCAAACGAACCTGTGGAGTTTACGAGTGAGGAAAGGCAGATCCTATTGGGGCTGGGAATTAGAATCTAAATGCGATTCGTCGAAATTTGATGGTACCATTTCTTGAAAGTCCACTAAGTACGAACTCTAATAGTCCATCTATCTACATACTCATCTACGTGAAGTTAATCATTTTAAACCACTGTACAATAAGTATCATCATGCCAGCCAAGCAAGATCAAGAGATCGACGAGATGAGGACGGCAATAGACAGAATACTAAAAACGATGGACGAACAGAGTAAAAGTTTACAACTAAACAACTACAGGCTGGAACAGGTGGAGAAGAAGGTTGACGAACACACAAAGCTTCTCATGGGTGACGTGGAGAATCCGGGTTTACTCGTACATATAGCAGAATTGGAACGTGACCAGAAAAACAATTCCCGGTTGTTACAGCTGTTGGTTACAATGCTGGGTGGTTTGTACGCATTGTTGTTGGCGACTCTCCTACACCTGATCTAGTCGGGATTTTGTCCTTGTAAAACGTAGTGTTTAGCCACATTTGAATATCTCTCATGTAAAACCCTAAACCTATTACAACCATTGCACTGGTAATACTTCACATTCCTCCTCCTTAGTGCGAACGATCTCCTCAGGTTGTAGAGGATTGGTGAGATTGAATAAGCCGCATCCTCTCCGAAACCATAAGTGTGTAGCAATTCGTGTACCACTGTCTCCTCAGTGGCAGTTTTTGAGAGGACTATCACGTCATGTAACCAGGATGGAGTTGCACCGTTAACGTAGTACATCCTTTCGGAGAATTCGTCCAACACGTAGTCATCAATTATTATCACGTGTTTTGGTGGCTTGATCATCACATGCCTTGATAAAACGTTTTCAACCGTTTCTATGTCCATTCTTCCTCTCTCTCCTTGGTACCTCTCCAAGGATGTTGTAGATGTCGCTAATAAACAATTCCTGGAATATCCCTCGTTGACCCTCTATGTGATACTCCCCAACCGAAAACCTTTGTAGCAACCTCCTCAACAAAGGACTGGCTAAAAGAACCATGAATTAAAAACGTACATCTAGAATAAATAGATTACAATAAAAGGTTTCTATAATGGGCTATCATTATGGCGGACTTACGCCCCATTAACCCCAGAAAGTTAAAAAATTAATTTCATAGTCATAGTTCAGGAAGGAGTTTCATGAGTTCACGGAAATCATCGATAGTGAGAGAATAAATAACCTTAGAGGATGGATATCGGTAACAACGTACTTCGAGTTCGCTTAGATGAAAGATATTACCGAAAGCTTCGAGTTTGCCACCAGCAGTTGATTCATATTCAGGAGCAAGGTTATCATACCAGACTTTACTACAGATATTATCGTCGTAAGGGGCAACGAGGACTCTAATGTCTTCAGGGCGTGCAACATGACTTTTAATATATTCCTGGACATATCTATCCGAGACGTAAGGACTGACAGACCAAAACGATAAATAACGTTGATTTGGAAAGAAACTCGACGAATAAACGTAATCATAGATCAAAGTTATTTTAGTCGCACGATAAATGTATTTATTTTTAAGATCGTAATTGTCCCACAAACTAAGAAAATTGGCAAGCCCGGGTATACAGCGAAGGTCATACTTGATACGTAACCCTGGAATAATTTTATCAACATCATAAGCGAGTTTAATCATAAAAGACGAAGCGTCTTCACCATAGCAGGATTCAAGGTAATCACGGTAATACAAAGTAAGAGGATAGACTCTTCTCCACTGTTCCAAAAGAGGTAACTTGGAAATTACATCATTAACGATATCTTGATACCGCACCACATCCTTAAAATGTCGCTCCAAGTTATAAAATATTTATAAGTCTCACGGAAGTAACATAGAATCATTGTCCTGGTACTCATTCTTAATGTAGTTTCAAGGTCTTTGACGATCGTCCACTTATCCCCACATATAACGATCTCGTTATTTGACGATATGCTCCCGACCTGGACATCATTTAAATAAATTTTGTTATTGGAAACGACAACTGGAGTATAAATCGAACCTAAAGCATTACAGGGTATCGATTGGGAAAGAGGGACGTGGACGGAAGAGAAGGTAATCTTAGATTTGTCTACCTGGATTCCAAATTTCTCTATAATGTCAGTAGGAATGAAAGAGAGGTACTCGGCAGAGCTCCCAACCATGAAACCCAACATCTTCCAGAGGTCTTCGATATTATCGTAAGTCAAGTAATAAAGAGGAGTGACCTTACTCGTAGAAGGATAAACGACTATACGTGTTGCAAAAGTAGGCAGTATAAAGTAAATTGGTTCAAACGAATCGAATATGGCGTCGTAAGCCTCTATACCGTTAGGGGTGTAAATAGTACCGGAAACGTAGTACTTATTCCCTGACTCCACGACGAAAAGTTGTACTTCCATTAGCCCACCATGACATATCCGTTCTTAATAAGGTAATCGAGAACCTTCTTGACGCTCTCCTCGGGAGGCAGTCCTAATATCAGGGAGATACTTTCAGTATAATGTAAAATACCGCTATAATCCACGGTATCACCATTAATAACCCCCATGTCACGGAGAAAACCGATAGCGTCTTCAACAGTACCCATGGTAATAAAAAAGTAAAAGAAAGGGGTTAAAAATGTTTACTCAGTAATAAACTCCATTCAGATCTTAACGGTGAATTGAACATCTGAAGAAAGATGTTGGCATCGTGGTTTCAACAATGAAGAAACCGTCATCATTCCTAGTAATGCATAACGGAGTAACAACCGTAAAAAGGGCGTAAAACCCGAGAACTCGAAAAATCATCAACCTTCAGGGAATGGGGGAGTTCACATATTCTCTGGGGCGACTGGGAACGGATAGCTGAATTGTCCTTTCTTTAAGTAGTAATTCTCTCCCCATATCAATTTCCTATTATTCTCCGCAAACCCTGTCGCCATGTTAAACACCGCACCGACCACACCGCTACCCCTCATACTTACCGTAAGGGTGTTTATGACGTTGTTAAACCTGTCATCAATCACCAGCCTACTCAACGCCTGTCCCTGTCCAATACCAGGTGGGTTATAACCAAAGGGGTGTGGGGACTCTATGACGTTGGGACCCGAAGGTATGACCTCTGGTCCACTTAGTGTCCCTTGTCTGTAAAACCTCCTAGTACCATACCTCATAGGTGTTATTTCGCGTGGGAGTATAAAAAAATCACGTTCAGACTCTTGGGGCAAAGTCCGTATTCCACAGGTACTTATTCATCAAAACGAAGTAACCCAGCCCAATGATCACTAACAACAGGAAGTAGATGGATGGAAGGATTGTCAAAATCCTAAAGAACTCGAACGCCTCAGCCATACCAAAATACCTCAACATCTTTAGACGGTCGCTATACTCAACGTGCACGTGGTAAACTGAATAAGCCTCAAGTAGCGTGAAAGTTACAAACAACAACGTGTTAGAAATTACGTGAGGAATGAGGATAAGGATTAACAAACTGTCTATCAACAATCTATCCAACATAAAGAATACCTCAAACAGGTTTGATTTCTTACCCTTGCCGTAAATACCATACCTAGAGTAAAGGTTGTCCTCATGCGAAGAGTCCTTCTTATTACCCTCGTACGCAATTTGATAGAAGATGACATTCACTCCCAATAGGAAGAAGACTAACATTAGGAATGGGCTACTACTTTGGAGAAGGAGGGAATAGACCGTTAACGAGGCGAATGATATGGTGATTGGTATCCACGAGTGAAGGGATACGTGATCCACCCCGTCATTGTAAACATGCCCAAAAACAACGTAGAGTAGTAGGAAGACGAGGGAGAATAACCTACCCGTGTAGAGGGTTAACAAGATTAAGGAGATGGCAGAGATAACCTGCAACAGGTTTACAGCCTTCACAGCCTCGTCATACTTTATTCTTCCGGAGGTTAACGGGTGGTGTACCTTATTCTCATCCTTCAAATCGTGGTAGTAATCCATAACGCTATTATGCCCAAATGATGAGTAGTGCACAAGTAAGCCCACAAGTACTAAAGGTAAGACTAGCCCCCTTCCTCCCGCATACATGTATGGTATTAACAACGTGTAGATTGTGGCAAAAGCCGTCTGTGCCCGGAATAGCTGTAACCAGTCACGTATCGAACCTTTTACGAGACGCATGAATGTTTTTGAATTTTAAGAATAAGAAACTAACGAAAGGGAAAGGTCATTATTCTGAGTCAACAAAGGGGTGTTATGGTACATATTTCAAAAAAGGTTATTGACCTTGTTGGTGGAAAGGTTAACACAATACCAGTCATTGTACAAACCAATCCTGAAAAGCTGGATGAGATCTCGAAGGTATACATGAAGGTCGATAACGGACTTTTGAACGGGTTGAGGCTATCCAGAATATCATACGTTAGAAAGATTCCAACCTTCAGTATGTTCTCCACAGTGTTAACACCAAAGGAGATTGACGCATTATCACAGGACAGTAACGTTGTTGCAATCTACTACAATGGTAGGAATAGAATCCTCTCGTCCGTACCACAAATGCCAACTAAGGTTACACAAACTTACAGTTTACGTGAATTACACAACCCCTACGGTGACACCTTTACCACAAGTGTGTACACGACTAAAATGATTGGTGTGGATACCCTCAATAAACTGGGTTACCAGGGAGGAGGAGTGAAGGTGGCGATTATTGACACGGGTTTAGCCTTACGCCACCTACAAATGCCTACAGAGGGTGGGTTTAGGTTAGGGCATTACTCAAGCGTATTCCCGTGGGGTCTCCTTGACACTACTGGGCATGGGACTTGGTGTACCCTATTGATTGCAGGAAGGAAGACAGTCTCAACCCTTATGGGCTTGAGGAGTAACCTATTCCCAATAGGTGTGACTGGGATAGCAAGTAAGTCGAGTTGGATGGCAATAAAGGGGTTGGATTACATAGTTGGTACGGGTACGGATTCGGACTTGATCTCAGCGTTCGAGATTGCCTATAACCAGGGTGTGAAGGTTTACAGCAACAGTTGGGGTGGTACACCACAAAGTGACGACCCAACGGACTCACCATTCTACCCAGTCCTGGAGAAGGTGACACAAAGTGGGGGCATACCGGTGTTTGCCGCAGGGAACAGTGGTCCTGGTTGTGGTACAATAGCATCACCGGGTGACTTGCCACAGTCGTTGACTGTAGGTGCGTGGGACGAGATAAACGGTAACCTAGCCACCTTCAGTAGTAGAGGCCCAACAACCTTCAACAGTGTTAAGCCAGATGTTGTTATGCCTGGCGTGAATATACTAAATGGTATAACTGGTTGGCTAACCCTTCTATACCAACACCTACCGTCCAGGTTTGACGTATTGAGTGGTACTAGTATGGCTACACCGCACATGGCTGGTTTCGCCGTATTGATGGCCGAGGTGTACAGAAAGGTTTTGGATAAAGAGTTGACTACGATTGAGATAAAGAGGATGATGTGTAGCTGGGCTAAAGAGAGCGGATTTACGAGGAGCTACATGGCTAACGACAAGTGTGATAGAGATAGGGATGGCGTAGTTGGAGATGAGGGCTTACCAAGTGAATGCCTTGAGGTTAAAAGTAACGAGATAGGTTGGGGTATGCCAACCTTCAACGTACTTAACTGGTGGTTAGAGACCGAGTACTCGACAAGTTTACAAGGTTGAAATCACTTAATAGATCAAGAAAAGAACAGAAAGAAGAAAAAGATTCTCAAAAATTGTATTAAAATTAATATCTGGGACCAAATCTGTAGACCCTCACTGATCCTGACGTGGGACCAGTTGGTGGTCCTCCACCACCAGCCGTACCGGTACCGATACCGAAAGCCTGGCTGAACTTTGTGTACCACCTGTTCTGTGCGGCCGCATTTTGTACACCATCTTCAAATGCTTTCTTGTAGGAATCGGGGTTATTTGCAAAGTTTTTGTAGTTAGTAACATGAACATTGTTTTCGGATACAGCCTGCCCGAAGAAGTCTGATAAACCAGCAACATAATTATTAGCGTATTTCTTAACGTTAGTGCTCCAGATGTTTGCCGCGGCTAAGGTGTTGGTTTCCCACTTCTGCGTAGCTTTTTGTGGATCAGATCTAGCTCTACCGCCTGGCATGTTCTCCACTTAATACTTAGATTTAAGGTTAATAAAGATTAGGTTCCAGGTCTATCCTTTTCGTTCCTTATCTCCCTCAATCTGTACAGGAAGGTGTTATCTACCTCATTTATCTTTTTCACAAGCTTCAAACCGTTAAGAAATCTGAAATCAGTAAACCTGTCAGCCACCGTCATTAACTGCACAAACCTCAACAACTGTAGCCCGTAATAGTTACGTATGCCCGTATCCCACAAGGTATATAACTCGTCCTTATCCACGTTGTCAAACACGCCAGTGTTAAACGCCTGTATCAACAACGTTTTGTAGCTAACGTCGGAAACGGCCTGCCCTCCAACCACAATCTTCCACCAATTCCTAACCTTCACTCCTCTAGCCTCAAAGAATGACAAGGGTGGTGTATCAACCCATATCGTCTGCACGGAATACCTTGGTCTATCCTCCTCGATAACCACCAATCCCCTCTCCTTAAAGGGTTTATCAGTCCCATCATACCAGTATGATGGGTGATCCAAGTGTAACACAACCTTGTTGCCGTCAAAATCTAGTTTTGGATAGTCCTCGTACCTATCCAGTGTAATACAAACGTAACCCAACTCCTCACAAGCCTTCCTTATCGAGTAAGTCTTCCCACTGCCAGTATGCCCAACAACCTGTATTACGTTTTCGTTTGCCAACTCCTGCTTTATCCTGTCTATTGCCCTGGGCCTAAACGTTGTATCCTTTGGTTTAGATGTGGAGGACAATTCTATCACCCAAACAGATTATTTGGTAACCACACGTATCGCACTTTGAATAGGTACGCTTAAACTCCTTGTCGTTGATCATCGTTTCAATCTCCGTAGTAACGTCGAAAGGTTCCACCTCCTCCCAATTGCCCCAGTCCAGGAAGACAACGTAAGCCTTGTCCGCATTTACCATCCACGAGTAAATCGACAACTGGCGTAAGATGTCCTCAGTCACGTAACCATTGTAACCAGTCTTCCAGTCAACGATAACATACTTATCCCCAGCCTTCAACAACAGGTCAATTACACCAACTATCGTAACACCCTTATACTCCTTCGTAATCTTCTTCTCCGAGGCAACAAACCTGTACATTCTCTCCTTCCTCCAAACCTCAAACTTGGCAAAGTTAAGCAAGGAGTTCTCGATCTGTTCACTGTGTATACTCGAGATGGTGTGGTAAATTTGTGACAACCTTAACTTAATCTCAGTAAGCGTATAACCCTCCACATCACCCTTGTAAAATTCCTCAATAATCTTGTGTGTAATCGTACCCCTCTCTAGACTCTCCTTGTAGTATGGGGCAATCTCCTTAAAGCCCATTATCTTGTAGTAAGCCATTCTTGGGCATTCGAAGTACATGTTAAGAGTTGTTGGGCTTACCCTCACTGGTTACCACCTCGTAGAATAACCTAGCGACAACACTACTTAACTGTATTAACGGGTTTGCCCCCTCCTTCACAGCCTGCTCAGCCCTAGCCAGCTCCATAAGGCAAACGGCACGATACCTCATATCAAGTTTTGAGATACTTTGGTAAATCTTTCTAAAGGCTAAGTTGTAGTCCAACCCCAAGTTTGTGTACACATCCTCCAATTGCTTTAAAGCCTCATTCAGATCTCCCTTCATTGCCAACTGTAACACGGAGTTCATTAGGTTGGGTGATACGAGTAACTTAAGGTAGTTAAGACTAATGTTACCACCAATGATACTCTGTTCAAGTAAGTTCATTGTCCTCCTCAGATCACCCTCACTCAACTCCACAATACCATTAATAACCTGTTGTACCTCTTCCTTACTCTTGAACTTCACGTTCTCCTCCTTAAGCACCCTAACGATCATCCTTGTAAGTTCGTCCTTTGGTATGGGCTTAAACCTAAACAACGAGCACCTACTTTTTATTGCGTCTATAATGTTACTCTCATTGTTGCCAGTAAGTATGAAGTGCGTACTCTTCGTCTCCTCCATAATCCTCCTTAATGCAAACTGGGCATTCTGTGTCATTGCGTCAAACTCGTCCAGTAGTATAATCTTCTCCTCCACGTTCATGGCTATTGGCTTTATCCTCTCCCTTATGAACTCCAGTGTCCTGTCGTCACTGGCGTTGAACTCTATAATTGGTATACCAGCGTCGTGTGCGAATGCATAGGCAGTACTTGTCTTTCCTAAACCTGGAGGACCTACAAACATGAGGTGTGGAAAGTCCTTTCTCCTAATGAACTCCTTCAATGCCGCAACTATCTCCTCTTGTCCAACAATCTCATCCAACGTTTTTGGACGGTACTTCTCCGACAACATTACTCCCACAACTCCAGTGTGATACCGTTTGTTATTCCCAAATTCTTGAATGGTCCTTCAATGACCGCCTCAATCTGCCTCTTCCAATCCACAATAGGCTTTGGTAACCCGTCATCAACAACACACACATCAGCCGAGATTCCGTTTTCGTAACCCTTACACCAAACGTACCTTATCCTACTACCATAACCGTAGTTTTTGTTAAAGTATTTGTTAGCCAGGACAGCCGCTCTAACGTGTGGTGGAAGGGTTTTGTACTCGTCAATTCTCCTCGTAATACCCCTATACAAAGCCACATCCTCCAAGGGTAACTCCTTTATCTTTCGTATGAAGTCATTCTTAACCTGTATTACCTCAGTCATAGGTCTTCCCTCAAGTAACAACTCAAACACCTTCTCCTCCAACTCCTGAGTAATCTTGGAGGAGTCAGTCCTTATCGCCTCAAATCCCTTAATGTCAATCTCATTAACCTGTTTTCCCTTCTTCCACACAACCTTAGCCGCATACCTCTTCTTCACACCAGTGAAATAGACTGCCCCTAAGTACTTCTCAAACTTTAGGCTTAAGGTAGGTTCGGACTTCAACGAGTACTTCTCCATGAAGTAGCGACGTAAATCATTCGTCAACTGCTTGGACAATTCCTCCGCCTTTTCGAAGGGCACTTGTATGAATACGCTGTCTGTGTCACCGTACAACGTTTTATGCCCGTAACGTTTGGACTGTTCAATAACGTACTGTATACCCTCCCTAGCCAACGCCGTTATCGTACTTGCACAATCCCTGTCGTAAAACCTAGCCTGTGGATGACCCATGTAACCGTAGGTTGAGTTTATTATGTATTTTAAGGCCATCACCTTCTTCTCCAAAGTTTTATACTCCTCACTATCGCCAGGGTACTTCTTCATCTCATCCTCCACCTCCTCCCTCCTCTTCAGTAGAATCATAGCTAACTTGGGCATTAACCCCATCTTATCCTGCATAAAAGCCCATATCTCATCAGTAATACGCTTTAACTTTGTCTCTGGAGATACGTTGAAACTAATGATAATGGATGGGTAATACCTCGACATATCTAGGACGGCAACGTTCTCATACCTTCCCGATGGTGGGTTTAACACAATTGCACCCCTAATGGGGTTTTCATCCCTATCGACGCTAGTTGGCAACACCACACCCTCTCCCTTTGCCAACCTAAGTAGTAAAGTGTCAATCACAATACTCGTGTAATACTGGAATGAGAAGTCCTCCACACCAACTACGTTCTTCAAAGCCTGGTAGTAATCAACAATTGAGTACTTTTTATCTATCATCACAATCCTCCATACATCACGAATGTTGTAACGTATTATCTCGTTGGGATTTTTGTTAACCTTCACAAACTCCACTGCCTCCTCCTTCTTCTCCAATCCCTCCGCAACAGTTACCTCCTTCAACTTATAACTCCTCGCCCTAACAAACTCCTTATAACCGGAGAGTAAATCCAACTCCAACCATCCGTTGTAAGTAAACTTCACGTTGAGGTGTTTTGCCCTGGCGTAAAGGTACCTCATGTCAAAACTAACATTCCACGCCGTAACAATATCCACATCCTTTATCAGGTTGTAAACCTCCTGTATCAAGTCCTTTTCGTTAGTGAAGCTACGGGCGTGGAGGTACAAAACGTACTCCTTGTCGTTTGCAGTTAGCTTGTAGTAACCAGTCCTTTCCTTTGCTACATCATTCAGGTAATAGGCGTGATAATTACCCTGTATGTGTACTGTCACAGCAACAATCTTGTATATGGGGTTTTCCTCAGAGGGTAATTCACCGTTCTCATTATCCACCTCAATGTCAATATAGGCAACAACGGGCTTAATCGTACAGGGTTTTGCCTCAAGTGTGTCAATGTCATGGCATTCCTGTATATCCTTGTCTATGAGGTACCTTCTCACGTAGGGTATATCAGCCTCGTAATGCCTCTCATACTTCTCCCTAGCAGTCCTTACATCAATGGGAGTGTTGACGTAAACCCTATCCAACGGCTCACCAAACACACTCCTGTACACCCCAAGTTTTGACGGTACGTAGAAGAATGGTCTGTACTGGTAAACTTTGTACTTTTTACCGCTTTCCGTCCTCCACCAGATGCCTATATCTCTCTCGTTTACAACACGGCTAGTTATGTACAAACCAACCGTCATAACCAACCCTCCACGTTCTCCATGTACGACACGTAATCGTAAAGCCCCTTATCCTTCAACGCCACGTCAATTAAGTTCGAACTGTACAGGTTGTAAACGTGGTCGTAGAAATCCAGTAACCTCCACAGGTTGTGTAGTGTTAGCTTTACATACCAGTTGATGTCTATGTAAACGTCCTTCGTAAAATTAAACCTAGTACAGACTGGGCAATGGCACCTAACCTCAGATGAATACCTCTTGCCAATGTAAATAGCCGAATTCTGTGTGTAAAACCTTCCGTATGCCGCCGCCATGCTGTACTTGCTACTATCCATACTTATCAGCTCAAAGTAATTCCTCTTCAGTAAGGCCGCACTAATTAGCATCGCACCCTCATTACCAGCACCAAGCAAGTGTATCTTTTTAACACCGTTTTGGTAAAGGTATAACATTTGCCTAACCATGGTGGCGTAGTTTGTAGTCGGTCTAAAGGCTATTGCCACACCCTCAAGGTCATCAACGTAATCCCTTATTGCGTACTTGTACCAAATTTCAATCTGTTCTAAAGTATCACCGTGTAGGATACCCCACAGTGGCTTATCCACCTTATCCAACATAATCTTGTTATTTTCACCAGTCATCTTGGCGTAATCCTCAATCTTCTCCAGGCTAACAGACTCCATGGTGTCGTTAACTCCTGCAGGTGCGTAGTCCAAACTTAAAGCCCAGTCCGCATACTCGTTCTGAAAGTCAATCAGCTCATTGATATTCACGGATAAGCCTATGGTAAAGGTTTGCAACCCACCACTATCAACGAAGACAAAGGCGTTACAGTCCTTCAACAATTCCTTCCTTAACTTTGCCTTAGTTTGTTTCGCAGATCCATAGGATAACATTACCTTCTTGTATCCTATCGGTGATTCGTCGCACCAGTAAATCATCTCCTTTGGCAAACTGTGTAGTACCGCTAAGTAACTACCCGTAATAGCTGGAAAGAAGTACAGATTCACTGACTACACCTCCTTGTAACCATAACACTGTTGTTTCGTATTCCTCTCATTAACACACAGTAGTGTTTACCAGTAACCTCAACACTTAGCCGTTTTGGTTGAAGACAGGAATGGAGTATCTCGTAAAGTAAGCTAGTGTATTCCTCCTGTACTCTGGGATACCTGGCTAAGTCCCTTGCTATTCTACTGAACTTCGACATGCCCAGTATCCTTCCGTTGGGTACGTACACGATCTCTATCTTCATATCCACTGGAAGGAAGTGGTGTGGGCATAACATGTATGTATCTTTAACTACAATCTTAACCTCTCCTTGATGGTTGCTTGGGAAGGTTACACAGTACTTCTCCTTTATCTCCTCCAACGGGATGAGGGTAGTATACTCCTCCAGCCACCTCTGCATCCTCAATGGTGTCCTGCTGAAGTGTGGGTCGCTTAGATCTACGTTTTTAAATACGTCAATAGCCCCTTTCTCTGCCATGTGCCACCACGTGTATCTGTAAGTATGCCTTGAACATTGTATACCTTTGACTTACCAGGTCAAACAACCTCGTAAACATGTTGAGGTCGCTTGTGGTTACGTAAACGGGGTAATCCCTCAACAACATGGCGTAGTCCTGCAATATCTCATCTAGGTCTTCCGGTAGCTTACTCGTTACGAACTTAAATATCGTCCTATCTGGGCTATACTCGTTATTGGCATACCTGTAATTCACCCCTGAACTCCTCAGCTTTGGAGAGACAGCCCAGTAAACCTTGGAGTGATCACTGTTCAATGCCTTCTGTATCTCATCGGGTATTCTAACCGTGCCATTCGTCTCTATCACAAACGCCTCGAATCTATTGTACAACTTTTTGTACAATGAATAAACTTGTGTTATGTACATCGTAGGCTCCCCACCCGTTATCACAAGTACTCTAATTCCCTTCTGTTTGCTTACATCAGCCACCCACTTTGCTATACTGTCAATATCTCGTAAAGTATAGTCACCCGTATCGTAGCTGTACTTAGTGTCACACCAAACGCACCTTAAGTTACAGCCGTAGAATCTGAGGAAGGTTGATGGGTAACCCCACAACGGTGGCTCGCCGTTAATACTAGTAAACACCTCGTTGACTGGTAACGCATTAGTTGACGGCATGACTATTCCACCACTACGTTGTAGTTTATTCTGGATTTATCGTTTTCTTCCACCTTTATGGAGTAGGACTGTACTTTAGCCTTCCTACTGTTCACCTTCTTTATTATCTCACCAAAGGGTATGGCAGATTCAAGGTACATGGCAAGTCTTTCTGCCGATGCGTTATCCCCAACGTAATCGTTTAACGACTTGTGATCAATCCCATCAATCACCGGTTTCACGTACTCGTCCAACTCCATAAAGTCCATATAATAACCTACCTCCGGTAATTCAGTAATATCGGCTGTGATACAGATTGTTATCAAGTAGTTATGCCCATGTAGATTACGGCATTTAGTGTCGTATGCCAACGCTATCCTATGTGCCATACTAGCCCTGTAATCTTTACAAATCTCTAGTATTCTTTGCGTCATCAGTCCTCACCTAAGTCCCTTCTCACCAAGTCCCGTATGTACTCTGCGTACGTCCTGTATCCCTTCTCTTTCATACTTCTATCCACTCTTGCCCTCCATTCTGACGGTAGGGACACCGTCAGAACCCATAGATCCTTCGTTTTTTCTAAACTTTTTTCTTCATACATTGAGTAAAAAGGGCGACACTAATATAAAAAGTCTGTGTTTTCTACCCAAAAACTATGGAATTATTCAGTCATACCACCAATTGTGGTATTCACAAGTATTACAACCTATTCCCCTCTGCTTCAACACGGAACAGGAGGCTGGGAATAGCTTCTTCTGCTTCACCTTTTCATACAACTTGATGACGTGGTATTTACTTATATTGTAGTCGAAATTCTCCCATCCCATCTTCCTCAAAATGTTGACAACACTCTCAACATCGTAACCAAGGTAGATTAACTCAAGGGCAAACTGCGTCCTTATAAAGTGATCAGGTTTCTTAGTGTACGCCTGTCTAAAAACACAAGGTCGTACAATCTCACTAACCGTACTTAACTCCACATCGTCAATCTTGTAACTAGTAACCTCAAAGGACACGTCCTTAACCTTCCTACTGTAATCTACATAAATGGTTATGTCGTACTCCTTGCCGTGATGGATGATGAGAGGATTCGGATGTTCACTGTCCTTAAGTATAGTGTTGAAATCGGCATGACACGGCACGTAGGTGCAATACCTTCCGTTTAAGTGAATTGTGTTTGGTATACGTATCAGTCCATTACCCGTAGCCAACCTTATGCTGGTGTTGTAGTCCCAACTTTTTAACTGTAATTCATCTCGTATGTAGTTTATAAATCCCATAAAATACAGTTTTGTCATTTCATTCAATGGGATCGGCTTTATCTTCAGATAGAAGTGAAAACCCTTCCTTCCACTAAAAACGTGTACGTGTTGAAAATCACTAAAGTACTCACAAAGGGCGTTGTTGTCCTCATAACTAGTAACACCATCCAAGTCAAAGATGAAGTAGTTAATTTGGCTAGAGAATTTGTAGGGGTTATAAAAAAGATTTGCAATACCATTATACCTGTTTATTACGGATTGTATATCATCCACTACCTTTCTAAAAAACTTACCTCCGTTTTCAATACCAACCTCAAACTTCAATCTCCTCACTTTACTCTCTGGTTAAGTAGATAGGCTATCACCGAGTACTTGTCTGGTTTCCCTATCATTAATTGGTATGCCTTACCCTTCATCAAAACTAGGCTAATCTTGCCACTTAACACGCTAGTTATCTTGTTGATTAGGTTGGCGTCAAAATAGACGTCGAAGTCCTCAGTGGCCTTTTCACCGTAGAATATACGTGATGACTCTCCCTCTAGGTACTTAAACTTTATCATCAATCCCTTTTCGTTACTTACAAGCTCCATTGTATTCTCATCCGTCTTTATGCTAGCAAGTGCGTCTGCGTCTACTGTATAGTTCGCTATGATTGTCCTTTCGAAAACTGGCAACTGTCCAAACTCGAACGACTTGGGTTTCATAATGTTGTCAAATACGGTATCCTCCCTCATCTTCACCACGTAGCTGGTGTCACTATTGGAGATTATAATATCTGTATCCGTCACAGTAAACTCAGCGATTGGATTATACTTAAACAGGTTTCTTATCACCTTCATTGTACTATCAGCCGAGATCACTACCTTCTTATCCAACGGCAGGTACTCCCTGCTGTACTTGGCGTGTATCCCTACCATCCTACCCTTATCCATCAAATCCACGTTTACTGTCTTCTCGTCGGGTGTTAGCTTTACAACATCTATGTACCCATCCAAACTTACTTGCTTTATTACGTCGTACAACCTATTCAAGTCGAACTGCATTTTTACTCACCCATTAACGAAGTTATGCCCTTACCAGTAATGTCATATTCTCCTGGTTTTAGTTTTTCCGGATTCTTGGTAGTCACAACTCTAGCCTTGTAACCGTCCTTATAGAATGTGTAAATGACGTAGTCGCTCTCAAACATTATTATATCAACCCACTTTGGTACCTTTCTCTGTTGCGTCACCTCGCCGTCGTTAATTATCTGTTCCATTGTAGTGTACATAGTGTAGATCACCCCCTTTCTTGCGGTATTTAACGCAAGGTTGTGTATATGCCTCAGTAGGAATCTCCTCTCCTTCCACAGGTTTAGGTTGGCTATTCCCTGGAAGGCTGTCAAACCATGGTTTGCCCTCATTACAAATTCGCTAATCTGTTCAAGTATCTCCACGCCGTCAATCAACACCCAGTCCACACCATTCTCCCCAAACTTGTGGAATATCTCCTCAATAACGTCAAACACCTTCTTTGCTGTAAGAACTAGAGTTCTATCGTCAGTCTGCACCCAGTACTTAACTGGATCGTAGACATGTATATCCTTCCTATTCTTGTACAAATTCCACCTTATTGGAGAGGTCTTCCTGTCGAAGGATAACGCCAATATCTCTCCTGGGAATGACAACGCCAATGTAGTCTTACCCTCACCCTTGTCACCATATATAACGAATACCTCCTTACCAGTCGTTAACTCCTCCTCTATCTCGATCTCTCCACCCTTTTCTTCGGTTTTTGTAGTGGTATTGTTTACATTAACCACGGGCTTTTCCTCCTCCTTTGTCGTTGTCCTCTCCTCACTAACCAATTCATCCAGTTGTACCTCGGCTTTCCTCTCCGTTTGTTTTGTTGTCTCCTTCTTCTCCTCCTTCACTTCTTCCTTCTTTTCCTCTCCAACCAATTCATCGAATATATCCGACATGTGTTGTCACCTCAAACTAAGGGTATTGGAGTAATAGGGATTATGCCTTGAACCATAAACTGCGTCACCCCGTTCTTGTCCATCTGCAAAGTCCCATACATGTAAAGCTCGCTACCCTCATCGTACTTGTATAAAGGTGGAGGAATCCAACAGGTTAATGTGCTGTCGGGATTGTTAGGATCGCTTAGTTCGTAAACCCCAAACACCACGTTACCCTTATCATCCTTCTTGTAGTTCGCCCTCGTTACGATACCCTGTGTTGCCCTTAGGTCAAACTCGTCGTAATACTGCCCGTTCATTCTGCTCAACATGTTATATGCGTTATTTATCTCAAATTCAGCGAAGTTTGTGGTGTCTTTCTTCAATATAGCCAAAACCTTTTGTGGGTCTACCGGTTTTCCATTGACGAAGTTCGTGTTTGCGGTCGCAAGCAACGCACCCTTACCCGTCTCAACAACGTTGACAGTGTAGAGGTGGAATAGTTGTGCGTTCTGGTAGAGAACGCTCATGTCATCGAAGAGGGTTATAACTCCCTTCCTATCACCCTCCTCCGTACTGTATATGACGTAAACCCTGGCAATTTTCCTCTTTGCCTTCTGTATCGGCTCCCTAAGTCCGTAGACGATCACCTTCAAGTCCTTACCAACCGGCTTTGCCAACATCTTTGCCCTGTAGTAGATGAACGCCTGTGTCAGCCTCTTCTTCTCGTCTGGTATTGCGGCAAACTTAGTGTCCGCCAGCTCCTTCACCCTCCTTTTAACCTCATCCACACTCATGTGTAGCCTTTCCGCAAGTGTTACTATATCCCTTTCACTCATCTTCCACCACCTTCAACAATTCTCCATCTTCGTACAACCAGCCATCGTTTCTTTTAGCATATTCCATTGCTAACATCCTTGCATATGTGGGGCTTACATCAAGCAACAGGGAAATCTCCAAAACTTTCATCCTTCTCAACCCCCGTTGCCTGATGTGTTCATCCAAACTGGACAGGAGTTTTTCTCTGTTGTACTTTTGCATGTGTGTGTTAGTGTAACACAGGTTTAAAAAGTTTGTTTTGTGAAGGTTAGAAAGTCCTCGTTGTCTATTCTAGAAAGATCATTTCGTTTGGCTGACGTTTTTCGTAGTGTTTGTGATTGATGGGTTGGAAGACAACCTAGCTAGCTCCTTGAGGAATTCGTCCACGTTCACGTTTATCTTCACACCGTGTTTCTTAGCTGACAACATAACACTGCCCCACATCTGTAACGTTAATTCCTTTGCGTTTTTGTACCACTCAAGTAGCTTGTCACTCACCTTCCCATCTATAAAAACGTCATTAACAATCACTGCCCTTGGGTCGATGTCGTAAAAGTACTTAACAACGTATGGTTTATGCCTTTTGATAAACTCTATCTCAATGGGAAGGATGAACTCGCTAGAGAATGGTTTTGGGTGGTAGACAAGTAGTCCGTCATCGTGGCAGTAATTATCACCACCACTCTCCAAATACCTCCACAACAAGTCCGTGTCACTTCTCCACCCATATCCTGCGTTACCAAACTTAGGATTGCCCCAATCCTCCTCAAAACCGCCAAGTCTTCTAAAAACCTCGGTTTTAACCGTTAGGTTGGTACCAATGGCATGATATGCCTGCCCGAAAAACCTACCGTTGCTGTACACGTAACCCGTAATAATGTCACATCCCTTCCTAATATTCCTCAACAGGTTTTGATACCAATTTGTACTTGGGTATGCGTCATCGTCGATGAAGGAAATGTAAGGGGTTGTAACACCCTCAGCCACAAGATTCCTAACGACATACTCGTTGACGGTTGGGTCGTAATACGGTATTACCTCTGCCTCTGTGTATTGGCGGATGTATGACATAGTCTTAAATATTGACTCCCTCAACAAAGTTGGTATAACAATGGTTGTGTACCTACCCCGTGTGTTCTCCCTCACGCCTTCACACCTCGTGTTTGCGTTAAACCTAACCCCTTCAACATGTCACCAACCACACGTTTAACGTCTTCCGCCCACCTATTCACTGAGAAGAACTCCCTTGCCCTCTTCCTTAACAAAGCCCTGCTTATCTTAGTGACTTCATTCACCCCATTCACGAAGCAGTCTATATCGTCGTGTTTACAGTAAACTCCCCCATCCATCAACACACCAGTCCTGACCTCCTTACCGAAGGACAACAACTCGGATGTGCCTTCACCACTAGTAACAACTGGACAACCCGACACCATTGCCTCCATCGCCACAATCCCCAGGCTTTCAATACTGGACAACGACCTCCAATCACTGGGCATTACTAATGCGGACGCATGCGACAACAACTCGTACTTTTCATCGTCATCTATGTTAATCCTGTATTCTACACCATCCCTGTACCTCCTCATTAAATGCCTGGCGTAATAACCATCAGAGAATTTACCAACATGTCCAGCCAAAATAATCCTTCTTCCTAGCTTTCTAGCCACCTCTATTGCCAAGTCAGGTCTCTTTATCTCACTAAACCTACCTAGAAAGAGTACGTAACCCTCATCACCTTCTGGCTTATCGATATAACTTACCCCAGGATAGATCACAAAACCTGGTAACTTATACATGTTCGCAATTACACGGGTTGTATACATGTTGTAACGTAAGCTAGCAGGATCGGGATGGAATGGTACACCAAGAACTAAACTATCTAAGTTTTGAAAGTATTTTTGGTGAGAGAAGTCGAACATGGCATCATAATTTGTGTTGATGTCATCGTAAGTCATCACATTATCCGTCCTTGGTACACCGAAGATATCGGCGTTTAATGCATTACCTAAGTCGTAAGCCAACCTTTCTATTCCCCCGTAACGAAGTGGGGGTGTCTTCTCCTCCTTAGTCGATATGACTGCAAATTTCACGATTGTTCACCATCTCATGGATGTAGTCCATTACCATTATGTTTAAGCCCTCCGTTAGAGGTAGAAACTCCTTACTTGGCCAGAATTTCTTTAGTCTAGCGTTATCCAGTAGTAGGCTGTTGGGATCTACAGGACGGGGTTTCACACCCCACACAACCTCCCCATCCCACTCTGTATACCTTTTGGCTAACTTAACTATCTGATCCAACGTCTCAGCGTCGTCCTTTGCGACATTTATTACGTTACCAACATCGTTCACCCTCTCCAAATGATCCAATGCGTACTCGTACATTGAAACGTGATCAGTATAATGTATCCACTGTCTTTGGGATTGCGGATAACCATGGTAACTTATCTTCTTAAAACCACACAACATTGACAACACTGTCTTCTCCACAAAATAACCCCTAGCCTCTTCCGGTAACTTAAACACATCCCTGTGATAGGTGTTTGTCATTCTAAAGATCAAGTAGTTTTTGCGTCGTGTGGAGTAGTGATGGTGTATAAGCATCTCCTGCCCAATCTTGCTTATTGCATAAGGTGAGGATACACCCGTGATATTCACATCCTCCTCCTTAAACTTTTTTGAGAAATCCGCCACGGAAAGATATGGGTAAACCTCGGCTGTACTTGAGTGAATTAGAAAGGTGTCCTTGTGTTTGTCAAGGTATTGTAATACATTCTGTACCAACAAAAGATTGTTTACCAAGTACTGTTGTGAATTGTCGTAACTATATCTCACGGGAGTGATGCTTGCGAGGTTTATAAGTACATCCAGTTCAACGTTGTTTGGTATAGGGTTGCTCGCCAAATCGACCTCAACGTAATCCACGCCTTCAACCCTATTCCTTGAGAAACCGTCATTCCTTACAAAACCCACTACTTTGTAACCCTTCTTCACAAGTCTTGAGGACAGTTTTGATCCTATAAAACCCGTTACACCTGTTATTCCTACTTTCATCAACAGATGTTACAGAAGATTGAATAATAAGTCTTGTTGGAGTTGGTATTCTCGTGGTAGAAGAATACGTGTACGCCTCAATCGTACAGAATACGTAACAACACTAGCTTTGTGGGTAGTTTACCGTGGTATTTCCTCCTTAGATGAGACAACCACTCATCGACATTCTTGAAAGTACTATACTGTACATAATCCCCAAGTATTTTTCGTACATCACCATTCCTCAAGTCTACAACCTTTACGACCCTAGCCCTCACCCTTTCGTTCACCCTCACAATTCTACCAGGAGGAAGAGTCTGATTCCTAACAATGGCGTAGAAATCAGGTGTGGAGAGTAAATAACGAAAAAACCTTTCGTTCTCCACCTTCAACAGGTACTATTGCATGACTGGATCTTTTAAACCATTTATCTCAAAGGCCTTCTTTCTCATAAAACACGGTCCACACCTACCACAGTGTTTCTTCCTCCCCTCATAACAACTCCACGTAAGCTCGAAGGGTACTTTCAGCTCATAACCTAGCTTTACAATCTCATGTTTCATTAGATTTCCAACTGGCATCAACAACCTTATTCTCCTCCTTGGTTCAGTTGCCAATGGTAAAACCCTGTCCAACAGGATGTTAAACTCCATCTCATTATCTGGATAGGCACCTGATTCCTCCAGGTTTATCCCAGTACCAACTGCGTCAAACCCGTTGGCCTCAGCCAACGCCACTGCGACACTAATGAAGACTAGATTTCTAGCTGGCACCCACTCGTATGCATACTCTGCCCCAACAATTCCTCCCCTATCCTTCGTTATTGGTATCTTACTGCCCTTAAGTAGGTTAGTCCCTCCAATAACCTTGAACATGGAGGAGGTATCCATTGTGATCAACTCAAGGTTGTAGTATTCCGAGATTTTCTTTACAGCCGTGAGCTCAGGTCCCTCAGCCTTATGATGGTAATTGAAGTGTAGTAACGTAACCTTATGCCCCTCATTCAGTAGTTTTGCCGTAGCCACAGTACTATCCAGCCCACCACTGGCTATCATTAACACCTTCATCTGTTCAGCCGTCCTCAACAGGTTATACTTAGTAAAGCTATCTTGCGAGAAGCAATACATTGTGTAAGGCTCAACATACGTTGTGTTCACCTTACTGTAAACCTCACGGGGATAGTACCTCTCCAAGGACGTGATAACTAAGTAATTATTCTCGAAGTCATTGTGTATGTAGGCAGGCTTATAGTCTACACTAACGCATAGCTCTCCCCTTCTCACATTTGTGAAGACCATGGCGTGCGATCCCCTAAACTCCTCCGAGAGGAATCTACTCACACCCTCGTAAGACCCAATCCTTGAGAATATACGTGGTAAGACGGCACTGTCGACGTTTGTATCCAGTATTAAACCGTACTTCTGTATCAGCTCCTTATCGTTTGCAACCACACCGTTGTGTGAAACAATCCAGTCGTTATATTGAAAGGGTTGGATATCCTTTGGGCTTTTGTTAGGTACGTACTCCGTTGTCGGCTCAGCCCTATTATTCCCTATAATCATCTTAGGTTTCATCCTAATCAGGAAGTCCTTGACAATGTCGTAGTCAGGTGTACCAGTACCCTTCAATGCTTCAACCTCTCCATTCTCCCTTATGGCGTAAACCCCCCAACTATCCCTTCCTCTGTCTGAGCTATCCACAAAGGATTTAGAGATCTTACTCGCCTTCTTGTCATCCAACTCCTCACGAAGGTAGACACCGAATATGCTACACATACGTGTGTGTTACACGTACTAACTTAAAAAGTTTCAGTTTTTGAAGATTCAGAAATTGTTGTAATTAACCTGAATTTAGCCTCCTCCTTTCCATCCACAATCTAGCCTTACCCATGAGTTTTTAACTTTCTGGTATTGAGGGCAGTACCGACATTTTGAACCCCCAAAAAGTTAAGTACTTGTCGTATGAGTAAACTTCATGAAAGAAAAGGTAATGATTGCGTCAGATGGGCCAAACTTTAACACGGGTTACGGAAAGCTTGGTAGAGTTTTAACGAATGGGCTGATAGCAAACGGTTACGATGTCTCATACGTGTCATTCCAACATCAAGGTAATCCTCTTTACTATATTTTTATGAACCAGAAGGTCAAGGTTTACAGTGGTTTAACCCAACAACTGATCGAAGAGGCGGTGAGAGAGTTTAAGCCCGATGTGCTAATACACATAAGGGATCCGGTAGTACACACGGAATACTACAAGTATCCATATCAATTCGACAGGATAAGGAAGAGTACAAAGACTATAGGATATTTAATGGTTATGCACGATTACTTCGACTCTAAGGTAATGAAGGCGATCTTCGTTAATTATGACATTGTTGCAACCCCAACGGAATGGGGTAGGAGAGTGTTAGTATCGTCTGGTATGCCGATCAACCTAGTGTACACCGTTAAACCGTGGATACCTAGACCTGTAAAGCCAGAGAAGGTACAGGGACTTCCGGATAAATACCTCCTGTTCATAGGTGTGAATGACGATAAGAGAAAGAACCACGCGCTCCTATTACACGTTTTAAGCAGGTTACCAGAGGAATACAAGCTGGTTTTACTAAGTAGTAGTGGTGCGTACATACTTGAGAGTATTATAGAGAGATATGCCCTGTACAACAGAGTTTACACTCCCCAATCCTATCTGAAGGGTTACGGTCTTACGGAGGAGGAGTTGGCGTACATTTACTTGAACGCACACGTATACGTAACCTTATCCTCTCTGGAGGGGATAGATATGCCGGCGTTAGAGGCGTTAACCTACAACACTCCCGTGGTTGCTAGTGAAATACCAGTCCACAAGGAATTACTATCCCCTTACGCAAAATTTGTGAAAGTTAACCTTGGTTACCCTGATACAAGTGGAGTGTACTGGATCCCGGACTTGGATGACGCAGTGGAGAAGATAATGTCAATAGGAGAGACAAGGCATAAATATGGTAGGAAGGTGTACTCGACTTACAACGTAAATAGAGCGATAGGTGACTTCAAACAGCTGTTCAATCTCGCTTGAGTAGCGTGATCTTCTCGGGTTTTGTCTGCTCAAGTTTAACTAGCTTAATGTCGTAACCGTACTTTTTCGCGGTTGGTACAACAAAGTTGTTGACGAAGTTTAGAAAGTCCAGTCCATCGTCAAAATGAAGGGAGAGCGTGGAGACTTGTGTCGACTCCATTGAGGGTATACCATCCTTGATGGATAGACTACCATTGTACGCAAACCACTTCATAAGAAGAATAAAAAATTCTGACTTAAAAGTTTAGATGTTACCAACCCTTCCATATACGAAGTAGTAGCCCAAGGTTACGCTCACGCTACCTCCCTCAGTCATCAAACCTAGGTATTTTGAAGGACCTATCCTCAATACTCCCTCGTCATGTTGTTCAACATAGGTTGGCGAGGAAGGTGTAACGGTTACCTCCTGAATGACCACAGTACCACTATAAATTTGTAATGTGACGGTACCTAAACCAGCCCTTGAGTCCAAGCTAAGCTGTATCTTGTTAATAACCAGGGACTGGTTATTCATTGTTGACGCAACTGTTGCCATCACAGTACCTACGAGATACCTACTGTAAATTATATCGTAAACCTGTACCTCATCCACTTCCTATCCCCTCCTTTATTACTTTCAACGCCTCATCCTTAGTACTATTTAACACAAGACTGGGATTTATTGGTGTTACTCCGTAAGTGTTATACTCGTTAATCGTGTACGATGAGGCACCACCAACAATTAGCTTCTTCGTGTTCTCCCTCGTAAACATGTCATAAACAATCTCCGTATTTGTTATCTTATTCACAATCATCCTATTTACAACAAACCTAAAGAGGGGAGATATTGGGACTGTAGTGGGGTTGACTAGCCCGAACGCCACCTCAAGACCGTATGGTACTGCAATCTGGGTGTACGGGCTAGGATTATTAAGTGGGCTTTGGTATCCGTCAATAAAACCAAATTGGTTGTAGCTGGAGTTCCATGTCGCAACGTCAAGCCTCCCCTGTGCAACGTTTGCGGGTTGGTAGATGTAGACACGTGTGTAACTTGGCGCTACACCGAAGAATAGCTGTAAAAGGTTGTTTGTCTTATCAACCTTGAAGACGTCGTTTGGATTACCAGTTATGTATCTAGATCCGAACAGGACGTCAGCGGCAATCGTCAAACTTGTAATACCATTCCCCTGAGGACTTGCCGCTAACGGAGACTGTAATGCACCCTCGGTTACAGGATCGTAGATAAAGCTGTAGGGAATGTCACTATCAACAACTACCAGAGGGACGTAACCCTGTGGAAAGACTAGAAAAAATTTGTCACTTGGCTTTAAAAGGTAAGTATCCAGATTCATAGCCCTCACATAATTCTTAGTTACCCTCCACTAATAAGGTTATTACACCGTTTATGGTCCCTGTCGGAGCCTCTGTCACCACTCCACCGGAGATTTGTTGTACGTATATGTGTATTCCATTTGTCTGTGGGGCTTGCTTCCCAACCGTACCGGTACTTAAACCGGTATTCACAACGGCAACGTGGTAAGCGACCGTACTAACGTTACTCTTTACACCGAGGACACCGGCGTTAGTAACAGCCTGTAACTTACTGGAGTGGATTATTACTCCTCCCTGTCCTGCAATGTACA
>Ga0081474_116187_pt1 | contig 58308 bp, 59 predicted proteins | sample OneHunmetagenome_2_FD_70978 | JGI IMG/M metagenome (GOLD analysis project Ga0081474, IMG submission 70978) | Ferrous microbial mat communities from One Hundred Spring Plain, Yellowstone National Park, USA v2 (version 2) | ecosystem: Environmental > Aquatic > Non-marine Saline and Alkaline >... | reverse complement strand
GCCAGGGACTAGGAATGCCAAGGCGGCGTACAATTGCACATAAATACTAGCCAGTGGGTTCTTGGCAAGACCTATGGCTGCGGTTACGAAGGGTCCAAATACGTTGATTCCATAGAAGAGTGCGTCAATGGCAAACCAGGATATTGCCGTGCCCAATATTGCAGCTATGTACTTGGTTAATGTAGTATTGCCATTAGCATTAACTTCCGTGTCCACATCGACCTCGGTTTTCAAAACATCCTTCATCGCCTTCTTAACACCCTCAATATCCCTCCTAACGAAGTACTCAAACCTAGGTGTTTCATGAACCCTACGCCTAAAGTAAATGACTAGAGCTGGGGATATTGCACCGGCGCCAAGTATGATTCTCCAGGCAAGGTCTGGGTTTACGTTTAGGTGTAGGAGGGATAACCCTAATATGGCTGCGGTTGCAATACCCCAACCCTGCATTGAGAAAACTCCGGCCACAAATAAGCCGCGGCTTTTTACGGGTGCGTACTCACTCATTATCGTTGCACTGATTGGGTAATCACCACCAACGCCGAGGCCAAGTATGAACCTGGTTATCCAAAGCATTGTTGGGTTTATTGAGAAGGCAGATATTACAGCTCCAGCCGTCAATAGGGCTGCCTCCACGCCATAGATGTACTTACGGCCAAAGATGTCGCCTATCCTGCCGAATATGAAGGGCCCTATAGTTGCACCAAACAGTGCTGCCGAAGCTATTAGGCTTATTTCCGCGGATGTCAATGACCAAACCTGCTTAAGGAAGACTAGGGCTATTGATATCGCAAATAGGTCATATGCATCAGCGAAGAAACCCGCGCCAGATATTAGGAGTAGCTTTATGTGTGCCTTTCTTGGTTTTGCCCAGTCAATTGGTTCGAATGGTGTTTTGCTCGACATCATGTCTCGTGTAGCCAAAGCCTTAATAGGGCTTTTGTCAGTAAAGTACAGACCATATATATCAATATTTATGTATATATACTCAACAAAATCCTCACAACCAATGTTCAACATTACCTAATTATTTTATTAATAAAACGCGGTGATCCTGCATCAATCATGGGTGGGGACATAAGCTTTATTAACACTCAGGGTATTGCATGAGATCGATGCCTGCCATAGACCTAACACAGGTTGACTTAAAGTCATTAACGCCGGACCAGGTGGATTGGAGGAAATTCGTATTACCAACGGACCATCCAATGAGAATCATTAGGATTGAGAAGGTTGTGGTTAACATAGGTGTTGGGCAGAGCGGTGAACCCTTGGAAAGGGCTGCCAAGGTTCTTGAGGAATTAACACAGCAAGAGCCAAGCTATAGGTTGGCTAAGAGGTCAATTAAGGATTGGAATATCAGGAGGGGCGAACCCATAGGTGTTGCCGTGACACTAAGGAGGAATAAGGCTGTCTGGTTCCTTCTCAAAGCCCTCGCCACTGTTGACTTCACACTTAGGGAGGGCGCATTTGATGATTGGGGCAACGTGGCCTTTGGAATTAGGGAGCACATAATGATACCAGGTACTAAGTACGACCCAGCGGTTGGTGTTTGGGGTATGAATGTGGTTACGGTATTAGCAAGACCTGGACTTAGGGTTATGTATAGGAGGAGGGCTAGGCACGATGTTGGCAGGAAACAGAGGGTTACGAAGGCTGAGGCAATGAAATTCTTCCAGGAAGTACTTGGCGTAAAAATAATTAAGGCAACACAATGAGGCGTTCCGCAATTATTTATAGGGTATAATCCTAATTTGACATTAATATGAGTAAGTGCGTGGTTGGTGATGGTGTAGACCTTATTAATTTGGCTAACAGGTTTGAAAACGCCGTTACTAGTTTATGATTTAGATAAGATTGAGAGGTTTCGGGATACCGTATAAACCGGGCGAGAAACCCTAGGCGATTAGCGGGTAGATTGTCGAGAAGGAGGCGGTGAAAAACCATCACCTTCAGAGAGGCGGTAGGTAATTCCAACGTTTATTTAGACCTATTGATCACTATTTAAATGTAAGTTGCGTCTTGTTTAAATATGACCTTCTGCACGTAGCATTGTGCCCACGTGGGATGAAATAATAAAAAGCGTAGACCAGATCACGAGCATTAGGGACTTATTCCTCAAGGCTAGGGCTGCTAATTTAAATGTTGTTGAGATCATGAATGATTACCTACGTTCCGAACCACTACTTAACTTCATAGGGCTTGAATTCGTGGAGCTTGGCGACGGTTTTGTAAAGGCTAGGTTCCCGTACAAACGTGAAATACTTAGGCGTGGTGGAATGGTTCATGGTGGCGTCATCATGACCGTAATAGACACGGTATTGGGCACGGCTGTCATGACCGTGAATGATGGTATTGACCAATACACCGCAGAGCTTAAAGTGCACTTCCTAGAACCATTAATCAATGGGCCATTCATGGTTGAGGGTAGAGTAATCAGGGCTGGTAGACATTTAGCTGTTGCCGAGGCCCACGTGTACGACGTCAACAATAAACTGTGCGCATTGGGTGTAGGCACGTGGTTCATGGTTAAGAAGTAACCAGGTCCAGGGCAGCCTTTATCACCGGTACCCTACTTTTAACGGCATCAATACCTATCCGGACCTCATGAAAACCATTAACGTGAAGGAAATACGCAGCATCCCAAGCCCTAAACACGATATCACCCAACTTCTGTGCGGCACTATCAAGTAACACCACACTCCACCTACCTCTCTCAAGTGCCTCAGTAGCTTCGGGCAGGCCCCTCCTAATCGCCAACGCCTTTATCGTCTCTTCAACAGCCTTATATAACTTCTCGCTAGCTTGAATTACATCACCTTTGTTTAGGTTCTCAATACCTTCATTGTACATCCTAAGTGCCAACTCCTCATGAGCCTTGGACATATCGTTTGGATCTAGCTTTAACTCCTTTGAGAGAATATCGACTATGAAGGACTCATCAAGCCCCCTCTTAATCAATTCCTGAACCAACACCTTCGGTAATTCAATGGACACACCTATTAAATAAGTGGTTCACCTTATATCCCTTAGTATGGTTAGGGTTCTCGACCTAACGAGGCTTTATCCAGGTGGCGTGGCAACCAGGTTATTACTTGACCTTGGTTTTGAGGTTATTAAGGTTGAGGATGTGGAGGTTGGTGATTACCTTAGAGAAATATCACCATTACTCTTTGAGTGGCTGAACGCAGGGAAGAGGGGCATAGCAATAAACCTAAAGAGTGATAGGGGTAGGGAGTTATTTTATGAGTTGGTTAGGAGGAGTGACGTTGTCGTTGAGGGCTTCAGGCCGGGCGTGGCTGCCAGATTGGGAATTGACTATGAAGCCCTGAGGAGAATAAACAACAGGATTGTTTACTGTTCAATAAATGGTTATGGAAGCAACGGACCATACAACCAACTACCAAACCACGACATAAACTGCGCGGGTGTATCAGGATTGCTCGATCCAGAGCTTTACGGCGATAACGCCCCAAAGCCATTGACCGTGCAGGTTGCTGATGTAGGCTCAGCACTACTCTGCGTAATCGGCATCCTGGGATTATTGATTAGGGGATTGGGAGGTTATGTGGAGGTATCAATGGCGGAGGCAGCGATGCTATTCGACACGCTGAACATGGCCATGGTCTACGAGGGTTCCGAACCAACACTGACCGGGAAGTACCCATTCTACAACATATACAAATGCAGAGACGGCTACATAAGCATCGGGGCAATAGAGGACAAGTTTTGGAGGAACCTATGCAAGGCACTCAAGCGGGAAGACCTAATAAGCAGGAAACTCGACAAAAGCGTCATCAACGAATTAGCAGCGGAATTCAGTAAATACAGCGTCAAAGAAATCCTAAAACTACTATGGGACAACGACGTACCCACAGCCCCAATAAACAAGATAGACGAGCTAGATAAAGATCCCCAATTAACGGCTAGGGGCTTCGTCAAGGGTAAATTCCTAACCCCATTCGTAATCAATGGCACGAGACCAGTAAGCAACGGTAAGGCGCCTAGGAAGGGCGAACACACAATAGAAATACTCAGGGAACTGGGTCTAGGGGATGATGAAATATCGCAATTAATAAAGACCAATATCATATCAACACAATGAAGCATCCCACCTAACAACTAATGACGCGCACCATGGACACACCGACGCTTAAAAATAAGTATTTAAGTTGGTTCAGCCCTCTTATTATGGCATAATGAGTAACCTTAAGGATGAGCTATTAAGGCTGCTCAGGGAAGATGAGAGCTTCAGAATGGAGGTACTGAGGATGCTAGGAATCATGGACGTAAACGTGGCATTAAGCCAACTAACGGACTCGGTGAATAAGCTAACTAAGTCGATTGAGGATCTTAGGGAGGAGGTGCGTAAGTTGTGGGAGGAGAACCACAGAATCTGGGAGGAGATAAGCAAATTGCGTGAGGAAAATAGGAAAATATGGGAAGAAATACAAAAAATGAGAGAAGATATTCGTGAACTACGGGAAGAAAATCAGAAGATATGGGAGGAGATACGTAAGTTACGTGAGGAGAATCAAAAGATGTGGGAGGAAATAGGCAAGTTAAGGGAGGAGAATCAGAAAATATGGGAGGAAATAAAGAAATTGAGAGAGGAAGTCAATAAGCTATGGGAGGAAAATCACAAGATATGGGAGGAGATACGTAAAATATGGGAAGAAATACATGGACTAAGAAAGAGCCATGAAGACCTAATAAGGATAGTTAAAGGCGTATTAAAAGACCTAGGCGGCTTGTCGAGAACCGTGGGCAAGCTTGTGGAGCAAGACATAAGGCACTACCTACCAGCCTGGATAAGGGAAACATACGGCATAACCGTGGATAGGGTGAGGAGATTGAAGGTGAACAACATAGCCGAATTTGACGGCTACGTAGAGACTGAAGACAAGGTACTACTAATGGAGATAAAGACAACACTGAGGACGAGGGACATAAAGGACATGACCGAGAAAATCGAGAAGTATAGGGCACAGGCACCAAGCGGTAAAACAATAATACCAATGATAATATACACGATTGAGGGAGAGAGGCCTGAGAAACTAATCAACATGGCAAAACTACACGGTATAATGTTGATTAAGCATTATGGTGAGTACGAGTTCGAATTAATTAACCAATAATCTTACCTTTTCTACCGTTTAGGGAATATCGACTTACAACTTATCCTACCCACTCTTAACTCATTGATAAACTCCACGTACTCATCATAGACATCCTTAATCCACGCATTTATGCCCTTAAAATAAACGGGCTCAGAATTCACCAACTCCCAAACCTCATCAACACTCAACTTCCCAATGTAGTAACAGGGATCCTTAAGCAGCAAAACCCTGCGATATTCCCTAGCAATCACTGGAGTTACGGGCGAACCCTCAATTCCCTCAACATGCCTAAGGTAACGCTCTATATCATTTAACGAGATATTGTTTTTACGACCCCTACGCTCCCACTCATCAACAACGGCATAGAAATAATTCATAAGATCATCTATGTAGGGCCTGCCATCATTGAAGTACATAAGCACTATTGGATGATTAATCCAACCTCTCCTCCCATCATTGACGATGCCCAATCTCCTCAGTATCGCAAGCAGTACCTGCTTTGCCTCAACCCTTTGCTTACCAAGCCTTAAATCATCCAGAAACCAGGCTGATCTCCTATGATCTATATACGGTCTAAACACCTGCATCGCAGCTAAAACCACAAGTATAACCCTTTTTTATTTCAATACTGCTTCATCACTGACGTGGGTAGTACTTAAAAATACGATCCTTAGTAAGGAGCCGTATGCTAATGAATAGTGTACAACCACAAATGTATTACCAAGATCAAATACGTGAAGGTCCATCAATAAAGGAGTTCCTGGTTGGTGATAGTCATGATCATTCATAGCGACCCAATACTAATAGCCTCATTGGCTATACCCTTAATTGCCGCAATAATAGCCTCATTCACAGGCAAAAGGGTTTCGGCCACACTGGCCTCAGCCTCATTTCTACCAATCATCGCCTACTCCCTATACAACATAGCCATAGGCGCCGACTACCTGGTACCCCTAGGCGCACTACCCAGGCCCATAGGCATGATCTACCTAATAAATGACGGCTTAAGCAATGCCTTCGGATTCGCAATAGCGCTGATATCCCTAACAATCTCGATAGTCTCCATACCTTACATGGAACATAGGTTCAAGGTTCTCGGTTTACCTGAACAATTCAACATATACTTCCTCCTATTCACACTATGCGGAATATCCATGCTGTGGATTGTTTATGCCTACAACCTAATACTCATGTACATCGGGATAGAAGTCTCCCTAATAGCCTCATTCCTACTCATATACTTCTATGGCTACGACGGCTTCGGAAAAACAAGACAATGGATCGGAACACTATACTTCATATACACCCACATAGCCAGCGTACTATTCCTAGTCGGCGCAATCGTACTGGCACTATACGCAAACACCATGGACCTATACACCATAAAGTACATACCACCACTGGCCTGGGCACTAATGCTAATAGGGATGTTAATCAAATTACCCAGCTTCGGACCACACGTATGGCTACCCTGGGCACACGGCATGCACCCCACGCCTGTAGCAGCCCTGATAATATCGGTTGTTGGCTTGTCAGCCTACATACTCGCGAGGCTTTATTTAGTATCGCCGTACTTCATAGTGGATTATAGAATCCCAATACTGGCTTATGCAATCATTGGCGGTGTCTTGACAGGTCTCGGTGTCTTTAGGCATAGGTATCATTATAAGTGGTTGCTTGCGTACTCGACCATTGCGAACATGGCATATCTACTGGCTGGTCTGGCCGTAGGTCCTTACGGTATTGTTGGATTGACACTACATTTCATTGCTCACCAGTTTGGTAAGGCGGTTCTATTCATGACCGCTGGTGCGATTATTGCTTATTATGAGGTTACAGATATTGATGAGATGGGTGGTCTTCAGACCTATATTCCGTCGGTTGGTGCAGCTGCGTTGTTGGGTTGGATGAGCCTTTCTGGCATTTTCACGGTGGCTCTGCTCGGTGAGTTCTACATATTCCTGGGCCTCATTGATACCCTGGGCTTTAGTTTAAACACCCTTTGGGCGTTTGTTGGGTTGGCATTCATGTTCATACTGACTGGTTACTACGGCTTTTGGGCACTTAAGGAGGTGTTCTATGGACAGCCGCGTAGACAGTATGAGAAGGTGAAGGTTGACCCCAGGTTCGTGGTGCCCCTATACGTGTTGGGCCTAGCCGCCGTTATACTACTGTTCCCACCAGCATCAACATCATTAATAAGTTCGGTATTGAAGGCTATTGGTACGGTGATGGGACATGTATGAGCAGTTACTACCAACACTTACGGGATTAATGACGGTACTGCCAGTGCTCTTTGCATCACCGATAGCCGTCTATTGGCTTTTCGTGCAAGATCCACGTAGGGCTAGACCTTTGGCTTACCTTGCGGTTGCTGGTTTGGGTATAGCGGCTTTATCTTCAACGTACATAGCCGTGTTATTCCCAATGAAGACAATCGTTTATTCAGCCCCATGGATTGTGATACCTAGTGTTGATGGTGTTCCTGGATTTACGATTGAGGTCTCGTTCGTAGTTGATTTCCTGAGTAGGTACATGGGGTTGCTAACGGCTTGGTTAGCCTTCATAATAGGTGTTTACAGCCTTGATTACTTGGCTGAGGATTATAGGTTGGGTTGGTTCTGGTTTTTCTACAACCTATTCGCAGCCTCAATGCTGTTAACCGTCTACTCCAATGACTTATTACTCATGTTCATAGGATGGGAGGGTCTTGGGTTTAGCTCCTGGGCTCTGATAGGGCATTGGTATAAGGATGATGATGAGTTATCGTACGTGGGTAGGTTTGGCGAGAGGTTAATACTCAATAAGCCCGCCTGGACAACACCATCTTACGCAGCCTACAGGGCGATAGCCACCATTAGGTTTGGCGATATACCGATGCTTGGGTCTATAGCAGCCATAGCTGTGCTTGGCGCGTTAGGAGGAAACACAACACCCCTTGAGTTCACGTCGATTAATTGGGCGTATATAATATCGAAGATTGGTGTCGGTGGTACCGTGGTTCTCCTCTTGGCATTCATGTTAGGACCTTACACGAAGAGTGCCCAGGTGCCTTTCAATGATTGGTTGCTCACAGCAATGACAGGTCCGACTTCTGTTTCGGCGTTGCTTCACTCGGCTACGATGGTTGCCGCGGGTGTTTATATATTCATGAGGTTGACGGAGTCGTTGTACTCGGCTGGTGTTTTAAGTAGTGCTGGGGTTGAGATTGTGTATTTAGTGACTGTGTATATTGGACTGTTGACCGCGTTGTTGGGTGCTTTGTTTGCCATGATGATTGATGAGAGGAAGGTCATCCTGGCTGGCTCCACGATGTCATCTCTAGGCTTTATGATGGGTGTGACGGCGTTAACACCGTTTATTTCACAATCTGTTACTGTGGGTATGTACGTTGTGCCACTCGCAGTTCTGGTCGCATTCTCGTACTTAATAATCCACGCCCTGGCGAAGGCAACCCTATTCCTAGTGAGTGGTCACCTAATACATGAAACCCACACCAGGTTTAACATGGGTGATTGGGAGCTTGGTAAGAGAATGAAGGCCGCGTTCTACGCAGCCCTTGCCGCGGCAATATCGTTAGGCGGTGTGCCCCCATTGGCTGGTTATTGGGTTCACGCAGCTATGGATGAGACGACTACGGAAGCTATCACTGTTGTTGGTTATGGCGCATACATACTAATGCTTCTAGCGAGCCTGGCCTATGTGGCTTTCCTATCTAGGTTTGTGTCTCTCAACTTCATAAAGGGTGAGAAACCGCATACCCATGAGGAGCATGGTAGGTACCCACTTATGGTTGCTGCATACGTGATCACGGGTACGGCAGCCTTGGCTGCGTTAGCTGTACCATTCACGTTGGTGCCCAGTGTGTTTCTTAGTGCTGGTGTTGACCCTGTTGCTGTCGCCATTGGTGTTGTGCTCTGGGTGATATTCGTGGTGGCCCTTTTGAAGCCTAGGGTCGGTAATCTAGGGTTAATAACCAGGATTTTTGAAAGGAGGTATTACATACAGGCATTTATGGATGTCGTTCTCTCGGGTTTTGGGTACGTACTTACGGTGGTGGCGTTCTACATATACAAGGGCTTTGACATACTCTTTGATTTCGTAATACCTGATGCCTTCACAGCCTTGTCGAGGTACATAAGGTCCATACAGAGGGGTTATTTGAGGACGTATCTTGAGATGCTGCTTGTTACGCTGGCTGTCGCGATATTGATAATATTAATAATAATAGCCCTGTTATAATTTTACGACTCAGCCCATCCTTACTTCTTCAAAACTTGCTTTAAATACTCACTCTTAACGTGAAGTATTAGGTCAGGTAGGTTAATGCCCATTGGGCACACCTGTTTACAATTCCCCGAGTGCGTGCAGAGCATTGCGGCTGGTCCTGCCTCCATGATACCCCTAGTCACCGCAGTCCATGGAATACCCATCGGTCCTGTGTAGGGTGGTTTACCGAACCTAGGTCCAACAGCCCAATACGTTGGGCAGTGCATGCTGCATCTACCGCACCTTATGCATAGTAGGATTTCCCAGAGTACTGGGTCCTTTGCCGCCCTCTTCCTGCCGTTGTCTATGAGTACCATGTGGAACTCCCTGGGTCCTTGGGCTGGTGATACTCTGTACATCTCGACATCAGCCGTACTGCTCGGGCCTGCCGTTAAGTTTACATAAGTTGGTGGGTATAGCCCGGCGTAGGCTGCCTGTATAAGGGTTTCGATCATTGCGTGGTGTAATGTGGGTACGATCTTCTCAATACCGTCATAAACTATGTGGACTGAGGGTACGACACTGGTCATTCTTATGTTTCCCTCATTCTCCACGAGCAATACGGCGCCTGTGTCGGCTGCTATGGCGTTGGCGCCCGTGATACCGATATTCGCCTTTAGGAACTTATCCCTTAGGAATTCCCTGGCCCTTTGGGCTATGGCGACTGGGTCTGGTGGGACGTCGATGCCCAGTCTCTCCTTCATTACCTGTGCGATCCTCTCCTTGGTCATGTGTAGGGCTGGTGCAAGTATGTGGCTTGGCTCCTCATTAGCGACTTGAATGAGGAATTCGCCAAGGTCTGTTTCCCAAACCTCGTTACCTAAGCCCTGGAGGTAAGGCCTCAACCCTGTTTCTGTGGCCACGTTGTTCTTGCTCATGACTATGATCTTGCCGCTCCCGACTATTCTACCCACGATTTCCCTAGCCTCCTCGGGCTTCTCGGCAAGGTAGAACCTACCTCCAATCCTCTCCACGGATTTCTTGGTTAGGTCTATGTAGTAGTCGAAATTCCTTATGACTTCTTCCTTAGCCTTCCTGAGTTCCTTAGCGAGGTCGGTTAGGTACGGGTATTTCTTGAGTATTTCGTAGACAGCGGGTATGTTTGATGACTTAGCCCTCTCTATGGCTATGTTCCAATTTGGCGGTGGTGAAACCTCCATTAACCTCACTAAACTTGGTCCTATTATTTAAATATAGAACCTAACGCTTACCATACTTGACCATACCTTCTATGCCAAAGCCTCATAACATCATCCTCAATAAAACCGGAGATCTCACCAATAGTCTTGCCATCCTTCGTGAGTTCTACGGCCGGCTCTCCCCCCACGACCTCGCCAATTATCGAGTAATTAATACCTGCCCTCTCAAGTCTCTCCTGAGCCGTCGCCATCGCTTCCCTAGGTATTACTGCAATGAGCATGCCGGAGCTTAGGGATTTGAGTGGGTCTAAACCCAGTGTGTTGAATACGGTCCTTGTCTCGGGCAGTATTGGCACATTATCGACATTGACCCTCAACCTAACCCCGCTTGCCTCGGCAACCTCCAGGAGCCCCTGCAATAAACCGCCCTCTGTTGGGTCGTGCATCGCATCGGCTAGGTCCGCTATCTCAAGCGCCTCCTTAACAACACTAACGTACTTAATGAAACCCTTAGCCCTATCAATAATCTCCCTCGGCACGCCCTTGCTGATTAATGAATCCCCGAAGTCACTTGCGAGTATTGCCGTACCCTCCATTGCTACGTACTTCGTAACAAGCACCAAATCTCCAACCCTCGCCCCTGACGTGGTTACGTAGCGTTCACCAACACCAACCGCTGTCGTTGATGCAATGATCCTATCAATTCCAGGCGCATACTCGGTATGCCCACCAATTAGTGAGGCGCTTAGCTCAATAAGTGCCCTATTTGCATCACCCATTATTTGCCTAACACCATCCTCATCAATATTACTTGGCAGTAATAAGGTGAGTAGGAACCATCTGGGCTTTATGCCTCTGACGGCTATGTCGTTGGCAACTATGTTTATTGCCAACCACCCGATGTTCTCTATGGCGCCTGTTATTGGGTCCGTGTGCATGGCTAGGTATTTATCACCAACCCTTACTATGGCTGCATCCTCGCCAACTCTGGGGCCAATGATGATATCAGCATCCTTAACACCAAGGTTCGCGAATACCACCCTCCTTAATAGGTCATTACTTAACTTAACCATAGATTGGCACCCAGTGCTCAGGGTTGAGCATTTATTTAATGTATTTTTAAGTAACCATCAATTATGACGAGTATGGCTTAAAAATGAGGGCATTGGTATGTCTTGGTTTTAATCATGGTGTCTGCACGTGATGTTTATGAGAGGGCGTTGGAGGCGTTGAGGGTAATAAGGGATGCGCAATCAAGGGGTTTAATACATAGAACTCCCTTATTGAGGTCTGAAACCTTGAGCGTCATTTCCAACGCCAATGTATGGCTTAAGCTCGAATCTTTACAGAAGACTGGGTCCTTCAAGGTGAGGGGTGCGTATTTCGCTATAAATAATGCTGTTCGTGATATGAAGGTAAACCACGTGGTCACGGCATCCGCAGGGAACCACGCACAGGGCGTTGCCTATTCGGCTAGCCTGCTTGGTATTAAGGCTACTGTTGTGATGCCACAGTACACGCCATGGATAAAGATAGCGAGGACAAGAAGGTATGGGGCTGATGTGGTGCTTCATGGCGAGTCTTACACGGAGGCTGAGGAGTACGCCACGGGGTTCGCTAAGGAGCTAGGTGCCTATTATGTCCATGCATACAATGATCTTGATGTGATCGCAGGGCAAGGGACGATTGGTTTGGAGGTGCTCGAGGACCTTAAGGATATTGATTATGTGGTCGTGCCTGTGGGCGGTGGTGGATTAATATCGGGGATCGCCTCGGTTATAAAGACCGTCAGCCCCAGAACCAAGGTAATTGGTGTACAAAGCGAGGGTGCACCTGGTGCCTACCTGAGCCTTAAGAGTGGGCGCATAATTACTGTGGAGAGGGTTGATACGATTGCGGATGGCATTGCTGTTAAGAGGATTGGTGATTTAACGTTTAAATTAATGAGCGAGTTGCTTGATGATATAGTTCTCGTGAATGACCTGGAGATCGCGAAGGCCATACTCATGATCGCAGAAAGTGTTAAAGTCATAGCCGAAGGCGCCGGCGCCGCTGCAGTTGCTGCATTAATTAGCGGTAAGGTTAGGGTGAGTGGTAATGTTGTGGCTATCGTCAGTGGTGGTAATATAGATATGAACCTGCTATTCAGGGTCATTAGTAAAGCCCTCGCTATTGAAGGTAGGATTATCAAGATAAGCGGATTATTACCAGATAGACCTGGTATGTTGGGTAGGGTAACGACAGTACTTGGCGAGTTGGGTGTGAATATACTGGATGTCCTTCACGAGAGGTACGACCCAACAATAACACCTGGTTATGCCGAGGTATCATTCATAGTGGAGTTACCACCTGAGGAGGGAGCTTTAGATAAGGTCATGAGGAAACTTGGGGAGTTGGGGTTCAACTTTAGGGTTGAGAAACCATAATACTTTTAAGGAGGTCCTCGTTTAAAACGTTCGTGACAAAGGCGGTAATATTCACTGAAAAAGCCCCGAAACCAATAGGTCCGTACTCACAGGCTGTTAGGGTTGGTGATATGGTCTTTGTAAGCGGGCAGATACCCATTGACCCAGCAACAGGCAAGCTTGTTGAGGGTGGTATTAGGGAACAGACACGTAGGGTACTTGAGAACATAAAAGCCATTCTAGAAAGTGCGGGTTTGTCGTTAAGTAACGTGACCTGGGTTTTCGTGGCTTTGAAGGACCTTAGTAAATTCTCGGAGTTCAATGAGGTGTACTCGGAGTACTTCAGGGAGTCCCCTCCGGCTAGGATTACCGTTGAGGTTAGTAATTTACCGGGTGGTGCATTGATTGAGATATCCGTAATCGCGATTAAGGGATGATTCGCCCATGAATTCATAAAAAAGAGGTTTATATTGCATAGTTGCTTATTCTAACTGTATCGTGGTTAGCCATGCTTAGATTCGGCAGGAGCTACATCACAGTGTCCGAGATAGCACAACAATTCTTCTGCGAGTATAAGCTTCACATGGCAATCATTGAGGGTAAGGTCGAAACACCATCGATGGAGGTCGGCATCGTAATTCATGATGAGGTGTTTAAGGGCAAGAGTGTTGATGCAACGGAATTCCTAGATATCGTTAGGAACAACCCTGTGGTGATAGCCACATTACCACTGGTGGTGGGTATTGGCGATGTGGTGATCGTGGGCATACCCGATGCCGTACTCTTCATAAATGGCATTGCAAAGGCGGTTATTGAGTTGAAGACTAGTAATAAGTGGTTGGACAGGGTTTTCGAGAACGAGAACGTACAGGCACAATTGTACGCATACCTAATTAATAAGCTGGGCCTCGGTAGAGATCCCCTTATCGTAATAATAAAGTCCAAGAGGGATCCTGGTGTTGTGCCGAGTTTACGGAAGAGCATCTACTCGGCGGTTGTTGATTATGTGAACAGTGCCGTTGAGTTACCTGCCAAGGTTAGGTTTAGGGATTTCACAATGTACATTGATGGTTTTGATAGGTCAATAGAGACACGATTAAGGTGGGCTCTCGATTACTGGCTAATGCGGAGAGATGTGCAGGCAATGCCGTCGCCAGGTAAATGCTCGGTATGTGAGTATAGGGGTAATTGTCCCTTTAAGGCGTTGGAGTAATTACTCCTCGGTCACCTCATTGTACCTCTGTACCCGTTTTAGGTTCATCCTCCTCAGCACAGCCATGACTTGGTCTATGTACTTATTAACCGCATCCTCATTGAGACCCCTATCTCTGATCACGGTTTCCATCACCTTGGCATAGTTCTTATACTCCTCATTAAGTTTCTTCCAGGGAATGCCCTTGAGGGATTCCATTAGCTCCTTATTTATTGGCAGTAGTCCCTTGATCATCAGGAATGTTATTATTGGGTAGCCAATGTACCCCCTATGGACTGTGCCATTGTCGGTACTATCTACCTCACGCCTAGATACATCCAGGTATACCCTGTATGTCCTGGTCCCATCCGATGATCTTACGATGGCCTCTTTATCGTTCAAAACCTCGATCCTACCATCAGAAATGGCGCCGAGGGCCTCCAATACCTTAATCCTGGGAGGAAGCCTGAGGAAGGCACTCACAAGTGCTCTGATAAATTCCGCTTAATATCATTTTGGCTCTCTGGTTAAATTATTTAGGCGCTTGAATATAAGGTTCCCGTGTCTGCGGGATTTAAGGAGACAAGGACTGTTGATCAGGTGCTTAATGAGGCTATTAAGTATGTAAGGCATGAGCCTGGGGTTGTTGAGGTGCCCATAAGCGAGGCCCTTTATAGGTATTTGGCTGAGGATGTCGTGACTAGGTTTGATGTTCCTGGTTTCAATAGGTCTGCCGTGGATGGGTATGCCGTGAGGAGCATAGACACGTTCGGCGCATCGCCAACAAACCCAATAACGCTGAGGATTATAGGATTCATGGCTGTTGGTGATGAACCAGGCAAGTTCGCCTTAAACCCGGGTGAGGCTGTTGAAATAAGCACGGGAGCCGCATTACCAATAAATGCCGATGCTGTCGTCATGTATGAGGACACACGGAGGTCTGGCGATTATGTTGAGGTTCTTAGGCCCGTACCACCAATGGGTAATGTGTCTAGGAGGGGTGAGGATGTGAGGGCTGGTGAGGTGATGTTTAGGAGGGGCATGAGGCTATTGCCGTGGGATTTGGGCGTCCTCGCGTCAATGGGTGTGTATAGGGTGAGGGTTTACTCATTGAGGGTAGCCATAATAAGCACGGGCAACGAACTGGTTGAAGTTACGGATACCCCGCAGGAGGGTCCACCACCTGGTAGGGTGATTAATAGCTCGAGATTTGTAATAGAGGGTTTGGTTAAATCGCTCGGCTTCGACCCTGTTTACCTGGGTATTGTTGGTGATGATATTGATAGAATCGCAAAGACTGTGGAGGATGCAATTAAGGGTTATGACGCGGTGATAACCACGGGAGGCATATCTGTGGGTAGGGTTGATTACACGATTAAGGCGGTCATGAAGTTAAACCCCGAGTACGTAAACCACGGCCTTTCAATAAGGCCAGGTAGACCGAACAGTATTGCGGTCGTTAATGGAAAGCCCGTATTCATGCTAAGTGGATTCCCGGTGGCTGCGGCTACGGGCTTTGACGTGCTAGTTAGGCCCATATTACTTCACATGGTTGGTGGTGAGGATGAACCCAGGCCTGTGGTTAAGGGTGTACTCACTAGGAGGATTTCCACACCCGTTAATACTAGGTCGTTCGTGAGGGTTAGGGTTTACCTTGGTAAGGATGGTGGGGTGTATGTGGAGCCGTTGGCGTTAACTGGCAGTGGTATTTTAAGTACGTTGGTTCGTGGTAACGGTATACTAGTCGTTCCCGAGAATAGGGAGGGTTTTGATGAAGGTGATGAGGTGGAGGTAACCTTAACCAGGCCCATTTACCGTGAAAATGCATAATCAAGTACCCGGTGCATCACTAAGGTTATTTACATTATTTTATCAAAAATTAACCTTAGGGCGCTAGAAGTGAATTAGGTACCTAACTATTCCTTTATAACCTTTCAGCCTTAAAATATCAACCTCAACATAACTCACGTATTTGAATGTAACGATTTTTAGGAAGTTCTTAATACCATTAACGTGAATATAAATTGCGTATGCAACATTACCCCTACCCTCGGTTTGCGTCCCATCAATATCATTACTGAGTAAATCGGGAAGTTCAAGTTCGTGATATCTCCACGCTTCCTCATCAAGCCTTGCTGCGTAGAGTTTCTCTATGGTCTTTCGACCAAGCTTTAACTCATTGATTTTATTCATGAGGACCTTCTCATCGACATTCAATGATAATGCCAGGTATGTCAACTCCTCATTGACAAAGAACCTGTGCGGAGGTACCTTGAATGAGTTGACCTCAACACCATCAACAACCTCCTTAACCTTAACCGATGAACGCAGGTATTCAGGTATTGATGATGACATTTTGCAAAGGGTGCAAGGTAATAATGGTTTTAAAAGCTATCTGCCCAATCCAACCGTAATCTTCCCCAACGAGCAAAGCAATTAATCAATATGGTCCTGCGCATTATCGATTCTGGGGTTTAAATCCATGTTAAATGCCATACCAAATCTCCTCTTTGTTGGAACCTTCAACCTACTCACCGCAGCAATCGCGTACTCGAGGAACTGGCTTTCGCTAAAGTTTGCATATTCATGGGCGAGCCAGAGTAGTTTATTATAGTGTATTGGGTCCCTGTACATACTCATTAGCATACCTAGGTAATCACCTATGTCGGTTTTGTCGTAAAATAGCTTTGGGGGTACGCTGTGGTTAAACATGGGCCAGTCATAGTATGGAATCTCCAATGCCATTGGTGCATCATCGCTATGGAATTTCACGTACGTCATTAGTATCCTCGGGAAGTTTGTGAGCACATTCCTAATCTTGCTAAGTTCGTCCTCGATGCTTATTTCGCCGTAATCATCGACAACCCTCAACCCGGCACTATCCTCAACCCTATCCCTAATGAACCTTAGTAAATTATCGATTTGTGTTAATGATTTATAGTTGAGGTATGCGTCCATGGCACCAATTAGGAGTTTCCTGGTTAAACCCCTCCTAATTCCCTGCATCTTGGCCAACTCCTCGAGTAATGTGACGTCGGATATTGATTGGCTTAATAATACCCTTATGCCCATCCTTATCAAGTCCCTATGTGCACCATTGTATCCCTTGGCCAGTGATATTAGCTTATTCCTGTAGTTCCTAATCCACACGATGCTGTACCAATCAATTCCCCTATTTAATATATCCAGGAGCCCCTTATCCACATTAACGAAGGGTGCATCATCGAGTATTAACCCCTTTATTGCCTTGAACAGTATGTAGTCCTTGTATATCTTGAGTTTGGAGTCCTTGGACACGAAAATCACCTTAACGTTCATTTCCCTAGCCCTCTCAAGCAGGTTGTACAAAGCCTCGAGGGCCTTAACAACCTCGGGTATGTAGTATAGGTCGAGGAACCCCTTTGTTAGTATGAGCTCGTGAACTAGGGCTGTGATTTTGGCGTAGAGGGAGCCATCCATAAGTAGGAACTCGTACTTACCACCCTCAACAGCCTTGAGCGCGACCTCATCCTCAATGAGCGATAGGAGGACCCACTTAATAACTGGGGTAAATACGGGTACCCAATCAACAATGACATCCTTAACAGGTTCCTCACCGACATTATTAACGGCAATAGCCCTGGCAATTATCAAGGCACTACCATCCCTAAGCTCGAGCTCCCTAACACCACCGTCAACTGCAACTACCCTAAAACTACCACTGGCATTAATCGGCAATTGCCTCCATAAATCCCTGACATCGCCAGCATCTATTAACCTACCTAACATATTGTGTATACGATCAACCCTCTCAAGACTATAGTTACTACCAATCTCAGTTAATCTCCTATGATAAATACCATAAAATATATCAGCCACTCATCACTTGGCGTATCATTTATTATTAACATTTTTGCTTAAAGTCGTTAAGTAGGGAGCCCACTGAAAGTTTCAATAAACATTATACAACACAAACCTGCGTTCTTGCTAGGTATTTCTTATTGAACTATTAGGGATTCCTAATAACCACAATGGTTCCCACAAAATATCTGGACCCCTCAGAATCTCATGCAAGCACTTCACCATTAAACGCATTATTTATGGGAAAGACCATTTTGTTCTAAACGCCATGATTTACATGCCTGGCAGGTTTAATTTTGCTTAAGGTAAATATTTATTAATAGGGGAGTTCATGGTTCTTGGTCATCTATTATGAACATGAAGTACGTGATAATTGCCGCGGTGGTCGTGGTCGTTGCGATAATCGGAGCCTTCTTTACATGGAACATGATTCATAAACCCGCTGGACCGAGCTTTAACGAGCTTCTTAATGAGACTGATACTAAGACGTATACTGCGAGTTATTATTACCTCATATACTCGAACATAGCTGGTCAAGTCACTAACCAGGGCTATGAGTTCGTATATAGCCAGAGGGGGTCTAGTGATAGGTACATAGTTGTTACCACGACGAGCCAACCAATAATGGGCCTCTACATAGTTACTACCCAATTGAGCAACGGTTCGCTAATTCAGTGTGTGGCTCAACCACTGTACTCTGGTTGTTTCGTGGCGAATCAAACATTCAATCTTGTAAACTTGGCATTACCCACCGCTAACTCCTCGAGATTTGAACCTGTGGGCATGCAGAGGATACTTAATTACAGTGCTTATTGTTACGTCTCGAGAAACGTCACTGCACTGGGGAATATTGTGCCCGCCGCCATACAGTCAGGCCTTGGCTCCCTCCCGGTGAATGTCACGAGCGAGGTGTGCATGACGCCTGATGGTATACCGCTATTGTTAAGGCTTAGTGTGTTCACGACGCTCAGTGTCAGTGGTTACTCAGCGCCGTTGAATATAACGCAGGCATTGCTTGCGACCAGCGTGGAGGATGGGGTTTACCTAAGTAATAACGCTACTCTATTGCTTAGCAAGCTTGGTGTTAATGCAACAGGATAATAAACAGTGGGCGTCAGCAATTACTTTAAAAACAGTATCCATAAATGCTGTTGCGTGAGTTCGTTAAACGTGGAGGTTTTTGTACACCCGACATGCTCTACCTGCCACACACTACTTAAGTTGCTGAGGCAGTGGGGTTATTTGGATCGTGTTAAGGTCATTGATACGTCCGTAGATCCATACATAGCGGTTGAGAGAGGTGTTAGGTCTGTACCGAGTGTGTTTATTAATGGGGAGTTGATCTTTGCAGGTATTGTTGATTTCAAGAAGCTAAAGGCGATGCTTGATGGTGAATTCTCAGGTAATTCCCTGGACGTGAGTATTGAGGAGGTTGAGGAGAGGTTCTTTAGGGGTGTTCTCGATAGTGTCGCTACGGCGTTGTGGTTATTTGTAAATGAGGATTGTGATGCATTCCTTAGGGATAAGGACTTTATTATGGCTATAACAAACATATCCGTGCTTAGTAATAGGGATGGGATTTATGAAAACTTGCGCAGACACCTGGGCGATATTAACAAGTGCAGGGAGGCTATAATGAGGAGGGAGGATAAATTCCTCTCTGTCATAACGAGGAACTTCGCCAGGGAGATTTACTGGCTCCATGGCAAATTCCTGGATTGGAGCGAGGTGTCTAGGCTATATCCGAGGGAGGTGATCGCCCATTGGATGATTGTTAGGTCAGCCCTGGGGCGTGTTGGGTTAAGGCTCCACCCAATAGGTGAGGAGAGGTTCTGGAGTAAGGTGGTGAAGATCTACGAGTATATGAGTCGCACATTCGATGATTACATGAAGCAGGTTATTGAGGAGCAAGATAGCATAGGTAGTGATAAGGAGTACATTGAGATACTCGATAAGGTACGGATGAGACGCCAATAAAATACATAAAATCACTAGGCATTAGGCAATTTAGGGAAATGGATAGAGTAGTTATACTTGATGGTTACACGGATGAACCCGCAGGTTTGGGGGTTCCGCCTTATCTAGATGTTTATCCTAGGTATATTGCTGGTGCCATTTGGAGTGCGAATAAATCCGTGGATGTCAGGTATTTCACGATCGACCAGGTTAGGGGCGACTGGGAGAACTTCGTGAAGATCGCCAATGATTCAAGGTTGCTGATTGTGATTGCAGGCATAGTTACGCCAGGTAAGTACCTCGGCGGCGAACCAATTAGGCTTGAGGAGATAGAGAGGCTCGCTAATATCGTGAATGGACCAATTAAGGCGTTGGCAGGTCCTGTGGCTAGGTTTGGGTATGGTGCGAGGGGTGGTTTTGTAGCAATACCTAGGACCAGGTTTGGTAAGTACTACGACATCGTCATCACGGGGGATCCGGACCTTGTGATTCACGAGTTGATTAGTAATCACTATCAGCTATCTAAGGTATCACCAGCAATGACGCATAACGATTATAAACTGATAGATGAGTTCGCCGTACTCGGCGCACGTATCGTGACGCAGCACCCAAATTATGGTAAGAACCTAATTATCGAACTCGAAACCTACAAGTCCTGCCCAAGGTATATAACGGGTGGTTGTTCGTTCTGTGCCACGGTTAGGTACGGACCAGTTAAGTATAGGGAGGCAGGGGCCATTGTGAGGGAGGTCGAGACTTTATACAGTGCTGGCGTTACGCATTTTAGGCTTGGTAGGCAGGCCGATTTCTACACATACATGGCTCATGACACGGGCAAACTCGAGTACCCAAGGCCTAACCCAGGGGCCATAGAGAGGCTATTGGTTGGTATCAGGAATGCCGCGCCTGGGCTTGAGACCCTGCATATAGACAATGTCAACCCAGGCACGATCTACCACTGGCCGCGGGAGAGTGTTGATGTTACGAAAATACTCATGAAGTACCACACGCCTGGTGATGTGGCTGCCATGGGTATAGAGACGGCAGACCCAAGGGTCGTTAAGCTGAACAACCTAAAGGTCATGCCCGATGAGACATACTTCGCGGTAAAGACCATTAGTGAGTTGGGTAGGGTGAGGGGTTGGAATGGTATGCCAGAGCTACTGCCCGGCATAAACTTCGTGACAGGGCTACCTGGCGAGACAAAGGAAACCTTCAGGCTAAACATCGAATTCCTAAGGAGGCTCCTGAATGATGACGTTTGGGTTAGGAGAGTAAACATAAGGCAGGTCCTCGTACTACAACCAACACCACTTTGGGGCATGGCCGACGAGATTAGGCAAACACTCAATAGGCATAGGAAGTACTTCCTAGCGTTCAAGTACTGGGTCAGGAGGCACTTCGACCACGAAATGCTCAAGAGAATTCTGCCGAAGGGCACGATACTGAGGAAGGCATTCACCGAAGCCCACTATGGGGATGGAACATACGCGAGGCAGGTTGGCTCATACCCAATGCTCATATACGTACCAGCCAGGATACAACTAAACACGTGGATGGACTTCGTGGTTGTGGACCACGGCTTCAGATCAGTCATTGGAGTACCCCACCCACTAAACGTTAATGAGGCCCCAAGGAAACTATTAAAGTACGTGCCGGGAATGACGGATAAGGCGATTAACGAAATACTGGCATCAAAGCCCATAAAGGACATCAACAACCTAAGAAGGATGGTTGGGGAGGAGGCATTAAAATACCTAACCATCTAATTTTACAGTGATAAATGCGGGAAGAGGCTGAGTATTGGTTCAAGGAAGCTTTGAGTAATTGCGGGGTCTCTGGTTCAAAACCTGTATTAACTACGGCGCTTATATCCGTAATGCCCTCCCTCCCCCTCACCCTCAGTCTCAGCCTTACCCTCAACGCCATGCCCAACACTCCTGGTTCTGTATATGTGCCCAATCCTATCAACAAACCTACCACCTAGCCCGTAAACCACGGTCTAAATAACACCAAACCAATTAATAACCCCTACCAGAGACAAACCATATGTATGGAATTACCATAACACTTCAATGCCTAATCATTAAGTAAAAATTTAATGATGACCACCCTGGCCATAGTTTCATTGTTTAACCGTGTTTTCAGAAATTTCTGAAATAACTATGAATAATCTCCAATTGCCTTGGCTGGGGTTGATTCATGGCAAAATTTTGCCATGGGATGAACATTGATAAATAATTCTAGGCGTGCATTACGGATTGTACGTAATTCGTCACTCCTGTCAGTATCATGCCTATGGCCAGCGCCGCGATTATGAGCGACATAAACCTGCCAAGTACCTTGAGGGTGTTGCTTCCTAGCATTTTGAGGAGTGGTTGTGAGAACCTTATTACGGCGTATGTGAAGGCGGCGCTTAGTAGTGAGGCTATTATTACCTCGTAGATTGGGTATATTGCGGAGAAGAGTATTAACTCCGTTATTGTGCCTGGACCAACCAGTAATGGAGTCACTATTGGCACGAGCACAAACTCCTCAGGCTCCTTAACAGTCCCAACCCTTGGCCCACCTGCTGTCAAGGTCTCCATGGCCACACCCATGAGAAGTACACCGCCGGCTATCCTGAATGCGTCCAGGTTTACACCGAATGCCTGTAGTATGTACCTACCGGCGACCGCGAATATTATCATTAGGAGGGGGACGCTTATACCAACGAGTCTGTAGACTCTACGTAATTGCTCGGTCTCCAGGTTTATGATGTATATGGAGAGGGTTGGTATGGCACCTATTGGGTTGAGTATGGCTATTAATTGCCCGGTCATGTTTAAGGTATCTATGAGTGCCGACACCGTTTATTAATGCATGCACTATATTATCAACCTTACTAACAAAAACAACCTGACATGACTTATTAAGGGGGAGGGGAAACAATGGGGTTGTGATGATGAATTGGGAACCGATGTGGATGATGATGGGTATCCTAACTGAGTCAGTAAGGATGGTGCTCCTCATTAATCAGCCCGATTCGTAATCATCACGTAATTAGTTTTTACCTTAATTTTCAACCAAGTTACCCTATGCCCTACCTAGGTACTTCTGTCTCAGCACCTTCGCTGCCTCGGTCATTGAACGTAGCTTTGCGAAGGCTATCCTCCTCTCGAACTTCCTGTACATACCTGGTGAAAACCCGCAGTCTGGGTTTAGCCATATCCTACTCGGGTCAAGGACCTTCTCCACCGGCTCGACCCTCTTAATGACTTGTTGTGAGTCCTCAACCTCCTTATTCCTCACGTTTATTACGCCAATACCCAACTCCTTGTCCTGCGTCAATAATTGCGCAAACTTCACCGGGTCCCCACTGGCTGGGCTTGAGTACTCAAGCACGTACTGCTTAACCTTTATGTCAATGACCTCGGGCGCCAATCTTTCGTAACCAACACCGTAGTATGGCGAGTCTGGGTTTGGCCACCTATCCATGTGCATGCCTATCCTGACGCCACCTATTCCCTTGATCGCCTCATTTATTAAATCCCTGGCCAGGGTTAACTCGTTCTTAAAACCTCTGTACTTCTGGCCGTGTATTAACTCAATAACCCTCCTATACCTATCGGGCTTGTCTGGATCGGCTTCCACCAGGTCGCCCAGCATTGGCTCATCAAGCTGTATGAAGTCAACACCGACATCCCTCAGCCTAATTATTTCCTGCCTTAGTACCTTCACGTAATCCTCGGCAAGATCCTCAGGTCTTGGGTAAACATCCTTGGAGTACCTCTGGTCCCAGGTCTCCCACATTATTAGGTATGGGCTTGGTAGCGTGACCTTAATCCTCTTCGTTGTGACGCTCCTCGTGAATTGGAACTCATCCAACGCTATTATAGAGTCCCTAATCCTATCAACAGCAACCGCCCTCCAGTAGGTGAGCTGTGCCTTGTACTGCCTCATTACCTCCATGGCCTGTGGGTTTATGTCTGTGACGTAAACTAGCCTGAAGCCTGGTATTTTCTGCGCCACGAAGGATACAAAACTTGTTCTTCTCTGCTCGCCGTCAGTGATCACGTCTAAGTTTACCAACTCCTCCTCCTTAACCGTCAACTTAACTGCATCATCCAGGTACTCATCCAACTCCTCCTTACTCACCTCACCCTTATTGAACTTATCAAAGGCCTCAACCAACCACCTAGGCCTTGGAAAGCTGCCCACAACCGATGTCAAAAACATTTCCTCAGGCATTATACGCGAAACGCCCGGTTGAATTTAAAGTATTTCTCAGGTGTTAGGTTTAATTATGGTGTAGGTCCGATACCGGCTATCTTCGGGTAAGGCCTCGCTTCCCAAACAGCCCTTAAACCACACACATACCTAGTTAGTCTCTCAACACCGATACCAAAACCCGCAGTTTGAAGCGGGTAGAACTCCCTGAGCATCATTAGGTACCACCTATACTTATTTGGATCCTCACCACCCTCCCTCATCCTAGCTATTACCCTGGCTGGCTCATACTCACGCTCAGCACCACTTATAGCCTCACCAAAACCCTCTGGATAGAGCATGTCGAAATCCCTGAGTATACCAGGTCTCTGTGGGTCCTCACGGTCATAGAACCCCCTGGCACCCTTCGGATAATCCATTATGAAGAGCGGGTTCTCGTGATATGCAGAGAGTAGCTTCTCACATTCCCACCTAATTTCTGTATTTGGCGGATTCCTACACCCCAGTTCATTAACAAGCTCCACTGCCTCCTTATGGGTATACCTAATAAACGGCTTCTTAAAATCTGGTAATTGCCTATTGAGCTTCGTTTCCAATTCCTTACCATATTCCTCCCCAACACGCTTAATGACGTATACTACCATATCCTCAGCAAGGTCTATAACGTCGTTGTATGTGGCACCATAAACCTCAAGATCAAGTTGATAGAACTCAACGAGGTGTCTACCTGTAAAGGCGCTATCGTTTGGTTCGAACCTAATGTTTGGACTTAGGAAGTATATTTTGCCCAGTGATGCCGCCATGTACTGCTTATACAGTATGGCGCTTGACATAACCTTGTACTCCATACCGTAGAAATCCACCGTAGCCTGCTTAGCACCCCTAATACCTGGATCAGTCACTGGGCCTATTATTGGCGCAAGAACCTCCGTGAAGTCCCTGGAGTTAAGAAACTCACGCAAGGCATCGATTATTGCCGCCTGCACCCTAAAGACCAGTTTATACTTCTCATCCCTCGCCCACCTCCACGAGTAATTGAGCCATTCCTTAAGGAACTCCATGTACTTTCCCTGGTCAGACACAAACTTTTCGAATTCTAGCACGGCTGGATGGAAGTAGGGCCTTTCCCTCTCGGGTCGCTTACTCATATGCCTCCGACAACGGTCAGAATAATTTTTAAATGCGACTGAGAAGATAACAATAATTCTACGGTAAATAATAGGCATATTAACCCATGCTAACCATGAAATCCACATCTATTGAGTCCCTAACTACCGATGTAAACTTGTCAATTTGCCTCAGTAGTAAATCAATACTTGATAAACCGGTTGATCTACGTTTAGGCAAACCAGCGTTCTCCCTGGCAATATTGAGCGCAAATTCTCTAAATGCTGGGTCACCCAACGAATCATGCAGGGTTATCCCAATCACCAGGTCATCCTCCCTAAACACGCCATCCAACTGCTCAGCACTTCTCCCGTTCCTCTCCCTAATCATGACCAGGGGCTTATCACCAACGTACTGGGGAATACCCCTATGAATCTCGTAACCTCTAATCTCGACATTCTCAATCCCGTCAACCAACCCAATCGCTCTCGACAACGAAACTACCTTTTCAATACCATACACGGTGTTGACGTTTATGAAGCCAAGCCCCCTATAAGTACCTGGAATACCAGCCTCCAACCCGTGCGGGTCACTGAGTATTTTACCGAGGGCTTGAAAACCACCACATAAGCCCAACAATACTACTGAACCTTTGATTTTGGTTAAGGCCTTATCCATACCCGTCCTCCTCATCCACTCAACACTGGCAACCACATTCTTGGAGCCGGGCAGTATAACCATGTGAGGTTCACCAAGTTCCTGGGAGCTACGCACAATCCTAACTGTCACGTCGTCCTCCAGTATCAGTGGGTATATGTCATTGAAGTTCGATATGTAGGGGTAGGCGATCAACGCGATGTCCAGTGGGCCATTACCAATGGGCTTCAGATCCATGGAATCCTCAGGCCATAACCACAGGTCCTCTAGGTAAGGTAGTATGCCAACCACGGGCTTTCCCGTCTTACCCTCAAGCCACTTGATCGCATTATCCAGGAGTTTGGGGTCGCCCCTAAACTTGTTAATAATGAACCCCTTAACAAGCCTCCTCCATCTGGGTGGTAAGGCCCTCATCAACCCAAGCCCCTGTATGAATGAGCCACCCCTATCAATATCGAGCACCACGAAGACGCGCGCACCAAGCCACTCGGCAGGTCTAAAGTTTGCAATGTCCCTATTGGCCAGGTTTGGTTCGTAGGCTGACCCAGCACCCTCCCCAACAACAACATCGAAATCCCTACGTAACCTCTCAATGCTTCCCTTAACGGCCTTAACAACAAATCCCCTAAATCCCTGATCCATGAGGTATTGACCAAAGGTTAGCTGGGCTCTTGGTTTCCCAAGAATCACGTACTCCGCCCTGTGCATATCCATGGGCTTTATCAGGACTGGGTTGTGGTATATGCTTGGTAATAAACCGGCAATGTATGCCTGCATTGCCTGGGCTAGGGCGATTTCCCCACCCTCTATTGCTGGGTAACTGTTTAACGACATGTTTTGCGCCTTAAATGGCGTTACACGTAAGCCCCTACCCTTGAGCAATCTGAGTAATGCACCAACTATCGTGGTCTTCCCCGAATCACTCATCGTTGATACTAAGTAGATACTCACCAATACGACTAAGCAATAATATCTTTTAAGGATAATATAGGAGAAAAGAGGGAAGGTTAATAAGACCCCCAATAAGAGTAACATTAGGTGCGAGCGATGGGATTAACTAATCCCATGAGGAATCACAGGTTCTGGGTCGGGCTTGCCCTCGCTGCATTAACGGTCTACCTAATAGTAAAACTCTACGACACCCTATTCCTAAGTTTAAAGATCCCGGTAGTCGCCGTAGGCCCCGACGGCATACTCAAGGTAATAGGCTCCATACAACCGTTCACGAACCCTGTAATCGCCTATGATGTAATGATGAGTATTATAATGACAGCAGTGCTTTCTTCCATGGCTTCGGTGCTCATATACTCATCAATTATAAGACGTGGACATCAAATCAATGGTAATAGCCCGCTGAGTGCTATTCCAGGTAATGATTATGATGCCATCAGCAACATAGTATTAACTAACATGGAGAAGGCGGCGATCTCGGTAATACGCAAGAGGGGTGGTATGATAACGCAGGCAGAGCTTGGTCGTGAATTAGGATTAAGTAAGTACCAAGTCTCTAGGCTAGTTAAGAGACTTGAGGCGAAGGGTGTTATTGAGAGGAGGAGGGCTGGTGTAACTAATATTTTGATCCTACGCGCTGGTCCTAACGCTACCCTGAATAAGGGAGGCAAGGTTGATGGCTAGCCTATCTCTGTTACCTTGGGCATTAATTATGTAGTCCATGCCATCAGCGGTAAGGTATACCCCATGATATGGCTCCCACCTAACCAAGCCCAGTCTCTTCATTTCGTTTAAGTAACGGAGTAATCTGTCGTAGGGAACCCCGACCATCATGGCTAACCTACTTAACCTATCACAAGTACCCATCCTGTCTATCGCCAACATGATATCTGCGTATATCTCAACCCTAGACCTGGGCTTTTTCCTAGGCATCATCAAACTATGAACTCTGCAACAGCCTTTAACCATATCGTAAAAACCAACGTGCAACCAAACGGCAACCTTATTGCAACCTTATGATAGAGTTGCAAAAAGGGGATTTTTAATGAAGATCTCTTCAATATTTGTGAATCACGAGTGCTTCTTAACAGAGGCGTGTATTACGGGTATCACGATACACTTACCGTTTCCTGTTATCACAACACTATTTACTGCGCTAAAGTCCACATTAATATCATAACTGGTGCCATTGACGATTATTGGGCTTGGCTCAAGCGGTACTTCAAACTTACCACTCGGTAAAGTGCAATTATAGGTTTGCCCGTTAACAACAGCCTGTACATTAACCACGTCCAGGCGTATTACGTTGTATGTACCATTGGGTAAGGTGCACTGCGCTATTAACTGGCTCGTATTAATAAGTTGCGCCAGGTCAAAGGTTTCACTGGTTAATGGGCAGGAGATCCACGTGGTATTGCCACCACCCTTCCTATGGAACAACACCTTACTTATCGTCACATATAAGTGATCTACCTTAACGGGCTTATCACTTAAGTAAACATATACCTGACTTTGAATACCTGAGCCGCTTGGCGTTATTACCATGCCGTGACTAAGTACCAGATATGCTACTACTCCTATTATTATTACTACTATTAATCCTACCACCCACCCCTTCATACAAGGCACCACAAACTAAAGAGCCCTTAAAAGGCATGCTCGTGAAACCAACGTGGAAAGTTCATGAATAATTATTAAAACTAAGAAACCAATTTACGAAATGTATCACCAATGAGAATGGCATGGTTAAGGAGAGACCTTAGAATCATCGACTTGGTAGCACTAGGGTATTCAGACGTGTCGTCAACCTACTACTTCATACTCGGTGTTGTGGCTCTTTACTCAGGTTCATCATTAATCGTAACGATGTTCCTGGGATCCCTATCAATGTGGATAGTGGGGCTTGCATATGCCGAGTTCGGTAGCGCAATACCGAGGACAGGCGGTGCCTATTATTATATTAAGCGTGAGTTGGGCGACCTAATGGGATTCATAGCAGGTTGGTTATTGAGCTTTGATCAAATACTAATGGTCGCATACGGTGCGTTGGGTGCCACAAACTACCTTGGCGGTTTCATCCCCTTACTATCCACATGGCCCATTAATTCCCTAGTCTCGATTATTATAATTGCATTATTAATGGTTATGAATATACTTGGTATAAAGACCTCGGCGAGATTTAACCTAGCCCTACTGACAATCGATTTGCTCGGTATATCCACACTACTAATCATAGGTTATTTATCATTACTAACTGGGAAAACACCCGTGATAACAGCGACACACCCATCAATTAACAACATAATGAGTAGACTAGCCTACTCCCTGAGGGGCAGTTTCGGTTTTCGTGATTGTTCGTAACGCTTATTATCGTTGGTGGTGAGGCGATGGGTTTTAAAGCCCATCCTCGACTTTCTTAGAAGGGATGATCCCGATGAGCTTGGCGAGGGGGACCTTGGAGAAGCCACCTTCGGCGAGGGGAGCGGGTGTGAACCCCTGGCGACAGGCGGGGACCCACTCCCGCAGCTGGGGGTGGCTCATGGAAAAGCCGTCGAGAAGGAGACGGTGGTTCACAAAACCACTGAAGGTAAACGAACACAACCCACCGTCTCCGGAGAGACGGTTATACTGGAATTGATGTAATCGCCCAATCAACAGGTGAGGCATTGGCACCCTCTGTATCCGTGCCGAGGGCTATATTTAGCGTCTCATCACTATCAACGGCAATAGCCTTGGCTCTATCATTACTAGCCTCTCTAATGAACTCCATATTCGTGATTTCCACGAACATTAACGACCCAATAGGCGCCTTGGCTAGGCACTTAGTACACAACGTGGTCCTAAGCACGTACATAGCGGTTTCGGTAGCTATAGTGCTACTGATTGCGGTTAATGCCGGTATTGTTGACTTCTCGAGAAATATCTACGTCATGGGCGAGGACGGATTATTACCCAAAACCTTAAGTACTGTTCACGGTAGATACAGGACCCCCTATATCGCCATAATAGCATCCTCACTCGTGGCCATGTTATTCGTCGCACCAGGTAATGTGGAACTTATAGCCAGCTCTTACGGTGTATCATCAACAATCGTGTACCTAATGACCATGGCATCGCTCATAAGGTTTAGGAACGCAGAGGGTGAGTTGGTTCGCTACTACAGCACGCCAGAGGTTACCCTGGGGGGTGTTAGGGTTCCCATTGTATCGATATTGGGGTTCATTATTTACATAATGGCTATGGCATTGATAGCCTTGTTAAAGCCACTGTATTTAGTGGTTGTCCTCATATGGGCTTTGGTTGGTATACTAATCTATAGGGTTAGTAGATCCTCTCGATACAATCAACCACCGAATCCCTATCACCAATGATGAGAACCTTATCGTTAGCCTCAATTCTTAAATCCTCGCGTGCCAAGAGAACCTCCCCATTCCTAATTATCAATGGTATCGCCACACCGCACTTCCCAGCCACCTCATCAATACCCTGCCCTATGTAAGGTGATTCCGAACTTATGACCACGTAATAAGCCTGAACATTTTCGTCAGAAAATAATAATTGCTTAAACTGGGGCCTTACATAATTAGCAATTTTAGAAAGTACGGCGTCAACTATTGGTATTGCAATTACACCCAACTCAATAAACCTATCTAGGTACTTCTCCTTATTATAATTGAGAACCACTATTGTCGGAACACCATGGGATTTTGCGAGCTCGGAAACCCTGAGGTTTGTCTCATCATCATAAAGCGAAACCACAAGCTCTGCCTTATCGATTCCAGCCTCCGTTAGCAGTTCCTCGCTTGCTGGGTCGCCAACATACACGTACACGGGCACGCCCTTACAAATCCTTGCCTCCTCCCTACTTCTCGATATCGTTGAAACCTCGTAACCATTACTAACAAGTAACTTTGCTATAGAAACACCAATCTCGTTTACACCCACTATTATGGCCTTACGCACATTGTGGTAGCAGGTTCACGCATTTAAAAACCAATCCATGTGGTTAATGGTTCACCTAAGATCAACCTGCCTACCATAGCCAGACAAGAACTTCTCCAAATCCTCCTCCCTAGGTAGGTTCTCCTCATCGCCCCTAACCATGACCACCATGGCGGCAGCCGCAGAGGCCCTCCTCGCAGATTCTTCGGGACTTAATCCCTTAAGTATGGATGCCAGGAATACGCCAGCGTAGGCATCACCAGCCCCTATTGGGTCCTTAACGGGTACCCTGTACGCATTAACCCTAACCACCTTACCATCCCAATTCACAATCGAACCCTCCAAACCAAGCTTTAGAACAACCCTACCTATGCCAAAGCGCGAATTCAACTCCTTAAAAACAGCATCGGGCTCTGAGGCACCGAGGAGTAACCTTGCCTCATCATCATCTAGGAATAGAATGTCAACAAACCTAAGGGCACTCGATAAAACATTGATGGCATCACTAGGACTACGCCAAAGCTTCCTCCTATAGTTAACATCGAACGAAACAAGAACACCACCCCTCCTGGCAGTCTCCATACCCCTAATGGCAGTCTCCCTGGCACTATCGCTTATCGCCAATGTTATGCCTGAGGTATGGAACAAACGGGCATTAGTTACATAACCATCATCAATATCTTCAGGGCTCATTGCCGACGCCGCAGAGCCCTTTCTGTAATAAACAACATCACTAACACCAGGCAGTGGGTAGTTCCTCTGTACGAAGTATATGCCTGTCGATCTCTCTGGGTCGAATTTAATGTGACTAACGTCGACACCCTCACCCCTTAACCAATTATATATGAATAAGCCAAACTCGTCCATACCAAGCCTAGTAATCAACCCACAACTAACGCCAAGCCTCACAGCAGCGACACAGACATTAGCCTCACTGCCTGTCGCATGCTTCTCGAAGTAAACAACATGCCTTAGGGGTCCGTCGGTTACGGCATTGAACTGAACAAGTGGTTCACCGAGGGCAACAATATCCACCATACCAGACAAACACAATGGCAGGCAAACTTAAAGGGTTACTCCCACCTGTTATAAAGCCAGGAACAAAAACCTTAAAAAGGCACGGTAATTAATGACTCTGGGCCCGTAGTCTAGCCTGGTAGGATGCCCAGGGACGGTAGTCCCGCACAAGCCTGACGTTGCTCGGTTGACGGTGGTTGGTTTGAGCATTGGATCGCGGGAGATCCCGGGTTCAAGTCCCGGCGGGCCCACCAGGGCTTTTTAATATCCTACTTTATACTCGAACTTGGGTTGGATTAAGGTGTTAGGGTTGTGGGTAAGTATTTTAAAATTGGTCTCCTTATCACCTTTACGTGATTACCTCGATTAATTTAATGAGGTTGTTACGGCGTATACGCAGGGTTGCGCGCAGCCTCATATTCTATTCCCTAATAATGTTCCTCGCAATATTATTCACGGGCGCCCTAGTAATTTACATTATTGAACATGGCCATAACCCCAGCATTAGAAATTATTTCGACGCTGTCTGGTTCGTCATGGAGACGATCACGACCGTTGGTTATGGGGATATCGTACCCGCAACCTTTTGGGGACGAGTGGCTGATATGGTAATAATGCCCCTGGGTATTGCTGTTGTTAGTCTATTAACTGCCTCAATAGCTACCGAACTAACCAGCGCGAGTATAATGAGGAATCTGGGGCGACACACAAGTTCAAGGGGTGGACATATCGTCGTTATCGGCGGTGTGAGCAAGGCTTTGAACGTCATAACAGAGATTATAAATAACATGGAGAGAGGGAATAGGTTCTGGGATATTACGTATTTATATGATGGGGAGCGTCCATCCTCATTACCTAGTGATGTGGAGTTTGTGCGTGGTAATCCATTTAATAGGGATGATTTAATTAGGGCGGGTGTTGACAAGGCCTCGATTGTGATTATACTTCCGTTTGATGAGCAAGACCCTGTGTCATCAGATGCTAAGGTGGCTCTGTTGGTTATGAGTGTTAGGGGGTTGAATAGGGACTCGTACATAATAGCCGAGGTTTTAAATCAGGGTAATGTGGGGTATGTACTTAACGCAGGTGCGAACTCGGTAGTATCTCTTGGTTCCTTCACAACCACCGTAATTGCTAAGGAAATTTTCGATCGAGGCGCATCATCAGCGCTTATGAACCTAATACGGAGGATTGACATCATGGATTCCAAAGACTTTATTGGTTTAAGGTTTGGTGATGCGTTGGAAAGGTTAAGAATTAGTGGTAGGGGTATTTTAATCGGCGTAGTTAGGGGTGGCGATGTTCTGATAAATCCAGGCAACGACTACACGATTCAATCCGGCGATTCGCTGCTCGTGGTCAGTTGATTAATCAATCCTAATACGCCATCCTGTGTATATTCGTGTGGTGCCAATGCCCTTATACCATCCCTCAGGAGCCTCATTGCCGTGGTTCTGCCTATAGCCACAACAACCCTATTACCAAGGGCATCCCTAGCGCAGTTACTAACTGCCTCGTAAGTCATTGGGCTCATGAAAACCACGAAATCCACGAAATCCATGAGCCCACAGGCTATCCTAGATGCTATGGGGTCCACCATAACGTCGTATACCCCATATTCATTAACGTTAAAGCCCAACCTGCTTAACTCAGTCCTCACGTAATCGCTGCCCTTACTAGACCTTAATATCACAACCTTACCACCTTTCACATTCCTCATATGCTCAACAACCCCATAACTCGAGTATTCACTGGGCATTTCACAATTGAGCCCCAATCTTCTAATGACCTCGCATGTTGCAGGTCCAACACCTATCAACCTAGTATTATCGCCCAACTCAGTCTTTAACTTGTCCCCGAGGTACTTGACGACCATTGAGCTCATTACAATTACATAATCGACACCAACCAGGGATATTGTGTTTATTGCTTCCTCGTTGGGTACTGTGTATATGACTGGTATCTGCACGATATCGATGCCTCTCACCTGTATTGGTTTAACCTTGTCCCGTGCTCTAAGTATCAAAACCTTAGTCATTCACATACACCGAGCTCCCTGCATAGCGCCTCCGCCGTCAACCTTATTGAGTCCTTACTGTTAACGCTTGGTTTCCAACCCACCTCCTTAACGATCCTATCTATGGAAAGCCACATTTTCTTAACATCACCCAGCCAACCCCTACCATCGGGTGTTGCAGGTTTATACGTAACCCTGGGGCTAAGGCCCGATACCTCGAGTATGACGTTCACTATCTCCCTAACACTTATCGTATCCCAATTACCAACATTATAAACATACACACCACCCTCACCAGCACGCTCCCACGCACTTATCGTCGCGTCTACAGCATCTGTTATGTATATGTACGACTTCTCCTGGGTCCCATCACCGAGGACCTCGAGCTCGTTTGGGTTATTCTTAAGCTTCATTAGTAGGTCGTGAACAACACCATGCCTTAACCTAGGCCCAACAACATTTGCATACCTAAGCGACACGCAGGTCATGCCATAAAGCCTCGCGTAGGTTGAGCATAGGACCTCACCCGCAGCCTTCGCAGCTCCGTAAACACTTATTGGTTGTATTGGGTGGTCCTCGGGCGTTGGTAGTATCCTTGCATCACCGTACACGGTACTCGAAGAGGCGTAAACAATGCTTTTAACGTTGTATTTACGGGAAAGCTCCAACACGTTGAATGAGGCAACCACATTCTCATTAAAGTGGACGCTGGGCTCTATCACTGAAACCCTGACCTCGGGATTAGCCGCTAGGTGGAACACGGCATCCACGCCCTTGAACACATCGGAGTTACCTGGATTCTTAAGGTCATCCCTCACAAAGCGTACCCTATCAATAACCCTCCCCAGCCTATTTAGGTCGCCGGAGTTCAGGTTGTCGATGACCACCACGCCGAAGCCCTCATCAACGAGGCGCTCGGTTAGGAATGAACCTATGAAGCCCGCGCCACCCGTAATTAAAACCTTCAACTTTGCTCACCTCATTAATAACGAGCCTATCAACACTAGAATGAGGCCTATTATGAGGCCTGGGTTACCCATGAATAATTGAACCAGGGCAAGTACTATCAATGAGACCCTGGTTACCGCACCAACAGACCTATTGATTATAATGCCAGTCAGTAGGTAAGCCATGATGAGCAAGATTATTATTGATATTGTACCCATTATGCCTAATATACCATCTTGTAATAACATATTCATCACGCTTGAGTACATTGGAAATGCGGAAACCAAGGACTCGAAAAAGGTCGGGTTTTGGTAATAAAGCACCTGGTAATTAATAAGGAGGCTTGCGTTGACTAAGTAAAGAACCAATCCAATACCAATAACCCAAAGCCAGGTGTTAACATTACCACGCCTACCCATTGAGCACTAGGTTGGTTTTTGGGTTATAAATATTGCAATTATAAGACCGGCAAGGAAGCTTACGAAGTGGCCCAACCTATTAATTCCAACACCGTCAATAATGAGAACTGGCGGTATTGGTATTAACAACCATAGGGATTCGTAGACCGTGTACAGCGCCAATAGGAAATTCAATAAATGCACAGATCTCCGGGGTCCCTTTATTAATCCCATGAACGATGCCGTCAATATAGAGCCCATGAGGCCCATCGTTGCGGCTGACAAGCCATATGTAACCACTAACCTGTCGTAAATCATTGATAGTACCACCGTGGATATGCCAATGCCGAGTATGCCCGTGACCACGCCAGCCAGTAAGTAATACCTGAGCCTAAACTCGAGTATAGCAATTGCGGTGACTAGTACGAATATGGGTAACGTCCCAACCAAGTCAGTGGCACTATCTGGTAGCAATGATGTAAATAGGTAAATGATGATGTATGTAAACCCCTTAATCACATTCTGCCTCATTTCCGTAAGAGCTTTGTTGAGTATGATCCCTGGCCTTATTATGAATACTGATGCGAAGCTTATTAGCACTATGATAAAAATCACCGCTACGTATAAATAACCTATACCTAACCCACGGCGCAACCTCGCCAATAGGTACACGAAGGCTAGTGAAAGTACTAACTCTGGGATTAGGGCGTAATAGCTGGGTAGTACCATGGCCATTATGGTGCCCACAGCAACTATTATTAATGTTGCAGGGTAATAGAGGAGCAATGATACGACCCTGCTCTTCACGATTATACGTACTAATAAAACCATTTATATGTATTGAGCCTCTCGATAAAGCCATTAAATCAACACAAACCGAGGGTGCCATATAGATCTAGGCACATAAATTAATGAAGAACCTCTTATAAATACCGACTTAAGATGCCATTTAACTATGGCAGACCTGAACCATGTCCCTATTTGGATTGGACATTTTAGTAAGGAAAGGGTGACCCATGCCGTTCCAATTAATGAAGTGATCTCGATATGTGGTGATAATTCATGAAGGTAGTGATTGTGCTCCACGGCTCGGGGGATCCCGATTACATTAACGGTGTGAGGAGCTTCGCTGGAAGGATCAACGTATCCTATGCCTTCGTATCCCACGCGAAACCTTTGGTTAACGAGGTAATCGGTGACATCTATATACCCCTATTTGTCGGTTATGGCAGTGATTACGATAAGGCCGTATCCATAACTGGCTATGCATCACCACCCCTACTTGATTGGCCGGGCATTAGGGAATTCCTCATAAGCCTCGGCCCTGGGCTTTACGTGTTTCATGGCGATGACGATCCAAGATTTATTAGGGAAATAGGCAACCTGGACCTGGGTAATACCGCCTTTTTAGCAATAAAGCCAGGGCTAGCGGAATTACTGGGGAGGTACTGCCCTGATAAGGTAATACCCATCCTATTCACTAATGGCGTTATTTACAAGAGGGTGCTGGACGTTACGAAGAGTCTGTGTCCAAGTACGTACGTGGAGAGACCATTATTTGAGCTTGAGAGCTTCATTAACTATTTCATGAAATCATTAGGGTGGTTGATAAGTAATACCAAATGCCTGCGATGTTGATTTTTATGTGGTTTGCAGTTCTCGAGTATTACCTTGCGGCGATGGTCTTGGCGGTTCTCATTGACGTAGTTGTTGGCGAACCTAGAGGACCCCTATTAATGATTCATCCCGTGGTTGTCTGCGGTAGAATATCGAGTAGATTATTTAGACCAGGCGGTAGGGGTTTCGGTGTATTACTCTGGGTAGTATCCGTCATCCCACTCTTGGTTATTTACTATTTAATTCCCTGGGGATTATTCATGGTAAATATCGCTGTAGGTATCATTGCCTATTCATACGTGCTGAAGCTCACATTCTCGTACAGGCTAATGAGAGATTATGCAAAGAGGATACTTAGGAAAATCGAACTTAAAGACCTTGAGGGAGCCAGGGCTTTAACCCAGGAGATCGTTAGGAGAAACGTTTGGGAGTTGGATAGCGAACACTTGGTATCCGCGGTGATAGAGAGCATGGCTGAATCATTCGTTGATGGACTTCTCTCACCATTATTTTACTACGCATTGCTTGGCTTACCGGGCGCGTTGCTACAAAGATTGTCCAATACCATGGATTCAATGGTTGGTTATAGGGGGTGGCCCTATGAAGATGTTGGGTGGTTCTCGGCCATGGTTGATACATTAATGAACTACATACCAGCTAGACTATCTACTATCATTATAACCATGGCAGCAGCGCTCACGGGCCTTGATTGGAGGGGTAGTTTTAAGGTGGCTCTTCGCGATCATGGTAAGGTGCAGAGCGTTAATTCGGGGTGGCCTATGTCATCCTTCGCTGGGGCGCTTGATGCATCACTTGAGAAGATTGGTAGGTATAGGATTAATGGAGGGGTAAGGAGGCTTGATACGGCAACCCTTAGATCATCAATTAGGTTATTTGATGCATCTACAATCGTTGCTTTAATTATGGTATCAGTGTTATTGACCATTAGGGTTATACTGTTACCATTCAGCCTCTGGTTTTGAATTAATGATCAACTGGACTTGCACCTCTCTACTTAGAGTATGGATTGTTTTAGTATCCATGAAGCCATGTATTATGTATAACTTAATTAAATAATTACTGATCATATATTTTTAATTGGGCTTTATTTTTTACGTTAGGTTATTTAATGGTCCACATATAATATTTAGGAATAACCTTTTTATACTAGTGCCAGTTACCCATTTTGGTAGATTACTATGGCTTCAGTGACATCATCAAGTGGGGAGGTAACCCCGGCGGAAATCGAGAGACAACTAACCGAGAGACAACTCCAGGTTCTTCAATACCTGCTTAAAAAGGCTATGCCACTTAAGGTGTACACTGTATATGCGGACCAGGATGAACTGGCTAGGGAGCTAGGCATGACTAGACAGGCATTAAGCGTTCACCTTAAGAAGCTTAAGGATTTTGGGTTGATAAGGACTGGGCGTGAGTTTGTCGATGTTACTGACAAAGCGCTCCGAGTTCTAAGAATGAGTTCCAATGAGGCTGTTATTTTGGTGAAGGTTCAACCCAGGTATAGAACTATTATTTATGAGAAGGTTAAGGAGCTCCCTGTTGAGAAGGCATACAGGGTCTCTGGTGATTATGACTTAATATTGATAACGAGGGAGGTCAACGTCAATGACATACTTAGGGTATTAAGTATGATGGAGGGTGTCGAGGATACCAAGACCTTCATATCTCTCGAAATACTCAGGGAGTAAATTAACACATTTTAAATACCAACTCAGGTAAAATTATCACCTCCTTAGTCACTGAAGGGTTTATTAATGGCTGGTAATAAGGATGTCGTGAATCATGGAGACGACAAACCCAGAGAATAGGGTTGAGGCATACATAAGGAATGTCGCCGCTGCCGTCGAGCAGATAGAGAGGGAGGGCATTAAGAGCGAGGTTATTGATATCGCCAAAGCATACCTCAAGGATTCAATGTATTATCTATCGAGGGGGGATACATTCACCGCATTGGCAACAATAGCATACGCAGAGGGTCTACTCGACGCATTGAGACTCCTTGGTATGGTCAATTTCAGGTGGAGTAGGTCTGATGAGTTATTGCAAAGGGCGGGCAATAAGGTCTTCGTGGCAGGTACATTCGAAATAATCCACCCAGGGCATATAGCATACCTAAGGCATGCCTGGTCCCTTGGTCGTGTCGTTGCGGTTGTGGCTAGGGATTCCACGGTTAGGAGGATTAAGGGTAGGGACGTTATAATACCTGAGAACCAGAGACTTGAGGTTTTGAGTAACATAGTCTATGTGCATAGGGCTAGGCTTGGTTATGAGGATGATATGTTCAGGGTTGTTGAGGAGGAGAGACCAAACATAATACTTCTTGGGCCCAATCAGCCATTCAATGATGATGCAATAAGGAATGAATTAAGGAAGAGGGGCCTGGATAACGTGCAAGTGATCAGATTCAACGACTACCTCGAATGCCCACTATGTAGCACTACGAAGATACTGAGGACAATAAGCAATAGGTTTAACCAGGAATGAGCCCTCTAGTAATTTGGGTAAACTCCTCCTGATTGAATGTGAATGAGTAATTGATGAGTGTTAGGTTTGTGCCTATCATGAAACTGCCGAGGGATTGTTGAGCTGGGTATATGTATATTGTTGCATTTGCAGGTACTCCATTGCTTAGTAGGCACATCTTGGTGACATTCACCACAATTGGTTCTTCGAAACCACCGTACTGATTGCTTGTTGGGGTTGTGGTTATCAATGCGGAGAAGCAGTACGTAGTCCTGCCATTCCAAACACCGGCACCTATGTACCTACTCTCATTAAGTATTGCCACGTAATTACTCGTAATATTAACATAAGGTACGCAATGCGTAATTGCCTGAACACCCATGAACCCAAACTCCACGGCAAAGCAAAGTTCATTATTAAACTTCCAAAATGCTGCGTTGAAGCTGGAACCTAACCCATAACGCGTGAGTGATAATGTTCCGTTTATCACCGTAGCATCCATTAATGGGGTTCTAGAGATCGTTATGTAGCCGCTTACCCACGTTAACTTAATTGGTATACCTGGAATTTCGCCATTCATTGCTATGGCGGTTGGTGCGATTGTGACCTGATATGTTGCTGTGAAATTCCTACTCGACAGCCTCTTTGCGTTTATGAGAGCTGCCGTTGGGCTGTTCTGGTTTGTTAATGCCAAATACCCTGCTGCCCCTGCGATTACAAGTACCGCAACCAGGATTGCTATGACTAATGAAGATTTCATCACGCATTAAAACAATGAGCATTTCTTAAAGGTTTTGCTTTCAATTCAATAACGCCTTGCAAGCCTGAACCAATAATTGGCTTGCTTATCATTGCAAGCTAGGTCCCTAAATCCACCGATATCCTTACCAGCATCCTCATCCAGTGGTATACCCAATGCGTCAGCGTCAAGTAATTGCTGTATCTTCATACCGCACTCATTATCACCACTCCATGGAACCTCCACAACACCACCCCTACTGAGCCTGTCCTTGGCCTCATCAATCGAACTCACCTTGGTGACCATGGATTTAAGGAATGTCCACGCCGAATTTCTTAGGTTATTGTTAATTTCGTTCAGCACCTGCCTAACAGCCTCTACAATCTCGCTCCTTGGCGCCACGTACTTCTCCAATGTATCCCTCCTAGCCAAAACCACCTGCCTATTCTCGACATCCTTAGGACCAATCTCTATCCTGAGTGGAACACCCATCATTTCCCAATAATTGTACTTCCAACCCGGTGTCCTATCCGTCCTGCCATCAATCTCAACCCTAAAACCAGCATTGGTAATCTCATCCTTAATTGACCTAGATTCCCTGAGTACTGTTTCCTCAGTGCCCTTGTACATTATTGGCACGATTACGACCTGTATGGGAGCCACGTTTGGTGGGAGCACCAAACCCTTATCATCACCGTGCACAGCTATCATAGCCGCTATAACCCTCTCGGAAATCCCGTAGCTCGTCGTGTGCACGTACTCCCAATCACCACTTGGTGTTAGGTACTTAACGTCAAAGACCTTGGCGAAGTTCGTGCCTAGATAATGAACGGTACCTATCTGCATGGTCCTGCCGTCAGGCATCATTGTGTCAAAGGCTATGGTGTACACGGCACCAGCGAACTTATCCCACTCAGGCCTCTGGCTTATTAGGTAGGGTACACCCAGGTAGTCAAAGATTTTCCTGTAAATCTCCATAGCCTCCCTAACCTGCCTCTCCGCATCCTCCCTATTGGCATGGGCTGTGTGGGCCTCCTTAAACATAGATATCTCCCTAAGCCTAATCATGGGTCTAGTGGCCTTTGTCTCAGCCCTAAACACACTAACGATTTGGTAAACCCTGAATGGCAGGTCCGTGTGGTCCTTAATCCAGAGCTTGAACATGGGCATTATCGCGGTTTCGCTAGTTGGTCTCAACACAAGTCTCTCCTCACCAACACCACCCTTACTGACCCAGAAGACCTCATTCTCAAAACCCCTGATGTGTTCACTCTCCTTCGCCAGGAATTCGTAGGGTATGAACACTGGAAAGAGAACTTCCTGGTGGCTAGTCTCGTCGTGCACAGCCCTGATGTATGATTCAACGAGCCTCCGGACCTTCATGCCATAGGGTCTCCAGACATAGGCGCCCTTAACGGGGTACCTATAATCATAAAGCCCAGTCTCCATTATAACCCAGTTGAACCAGTCAATAAAGTCCCTCCATTTCTCCCTAGGTCTCTGCTCGCCCGCCTTGATGAGTTGTAACGTGGCAATAGAAACCCCCAAGACCGGGTTATGCGGGTGTCTTAAAAGCATTATGCCAACAAAAAACCATTTAAGGACAAAACATGCATTAAGTGCGTGGCAGTGGTAATAAGGGTGAGGGTTTTGGATAACTGTGTTGGGTGCGGCATATGCTGGACAATATGCCCAAAGGGGGTCTTAACAGGTAAATTGAGGGATAAGGCTTACATAATAAACGAGCCCGCATGCTCAGGATGTTACTCATGCCAGGATAACTGCCCATACTCCGCAATAATGATAACACCAATGATAACGAGTAAATGAAGCAATCAAAGGTCTAGGGAGTGAATAAACGAGAGATAATCCCTGTCATTAATAAGTCTCAATAATGCCTCCGTTAAGTCCCTACTAAGCACCACGTAATCACCCACATACCTCACAACATGCTCAATAACACCCATTAAATACTCCCTGCTTAGGATACCCAGTGCAATCAGTTCAAGCAATTCGATTGGTGTTGGTACTAAAGGTCCTAGTGCCACGATATCTCTGAATCCGTGGGTTTTCTCGAAAAACCTTAACACGGCGTAATCATCAATAATAACCACGTAATCATCCGGTACCCTAACCACCTCAATAGAACTAAACGGTGCTAACCAATCGTTGAGGTCGACCTTAGCGCCAAGCCTGTACCTGAGCACTAATCTCGCTATTTCAATACTAGTATCAATGGATCTCCTTAACCTATCCATATCATAATAACAATCAAAATAGGCAAATGGGTACTCAACCATAGCCTCCCTAAAGAATCCGGGAACCCAACCCCACAACCTAACGAAGGCCTCACCAACAACCTCCCTAAGCATTTCAACAGCATTTCCTGGGTTAGCCACAGCGATGCTGCAGAACTCCTTAGGTAGCGGTAACGCCACTTTACCGAATCGTTTAATGAACATAGGTAATGCATTCCTTAATAGTGAGAGTGAGGACTCTGTTCGTGGAATGAATATCACTAACTGCATCATAATTCCAGTGGTTAAGGGGGAATAAAAATCAGCACCGGATTCCTCATCAAGACCGTCAGAGGCCTGTCGGCATCATCAACACATTACTATAGGGTTAAGTACCTTAAAAATAATTCACCCCAACTAGAGATGGTGGATGGAGTTTATGAACCATTGCTCAGGATATGCCGATACATCAATTGCCCAGAGGGCTACCTAGGGCTCGTTATCGATGACCTAAGGCAATTGGGCGTTGATGAGTTGATTAGTGACGGTGGTGTTGAGTTCATGGGCGTTAAATTGCTGGGTAAGGGTCAGAATAGTTTCGTATTTAAATGTAGGATTAATAATGAATACTACGCCTGTAAGGTTAGGAGACCCGATTCACCGAGACCTAGTCTCATAAACGAGGGCCGATACTTAAGGCTCGCGAACTCCGTAGGCGTTGGCCCACGCCTAATTGGTTACATGGGCAATGCCATAGTGATGGAGTTAATAAATGGATCTTCTCTACAACACTACGCAGAACATGCAGACCCTAATGAGTTGAGGGGTGCTGTTCGTGACCTACTTTGGCACTGCCGCAGACTTGATGCGATAGGGCTTGCCCATAATGAATTAAATAGACCTCAGGAGCACATTATGATCTCCCAGGGTAGGGTTTACATAATAGATTTCGAGAGTGCAAGTATGAATAGTAGGGCTAGTAATGTTTCCCAATTACTTAACGCACTCATTATGGGTAAAGGCCCATTTCAGGAGAGGGTTCGATCAATGCTTGGTATTCATGTACGCCCTGAGCAAATACGTGCTAGTATTAGGGAGTATAAAGTAGTGAGGAGTGATGATGCGTTTCTAAGGATCCTAGAGTTACTTGGGCTTAAGTAATTCCTGAGATAGGTTCCACAGTTTATCCCCAAGGTGGTGTATGACTCTCACGACTTTACCCTTGGTCGCGTTCCTCATTTCGCCCGAGCTCATCAACGAGACCCCAATGGCTATGTACCTACTCTTCAAATCCCTTATTAAGACAACATCACCATCACCAAAATCCCCATTGATCTCCTTAATCCCAGGCCTCATTACGTCAGCGCCATTTACAATGTGCGGTACTGCACCGTCATCCACCGTTATGGTTGGGTAATTAAGTGTATACGTGGGGCTTAGGTAGAAGTACGTGAGTAGTGGTATCACGTACTCCCTCTGCTCTGAGTCTGCCTTTATTGATAATTTGGCAACCAACGGCTTATTATCTACTATGTAGATGGTTGTTTGCTCATTTAATTCATAAACCTCAACCTTATCGGCATTCCTAAATATGACCCCCAGCTCACCAACGGCATTGCTCAACTCCTTCACATCCTTATTGCTAAGGAAGTATCTCTTAACCACGTATTTATTTAATTAATAACTCACTAATAAGTATTTACATTATTAGCACTTGATGCACTGGTGCAATAACAATACTTAATAAGCAGAGTTGTTTATTACTACCGTGTCTTCCGCCGAAATAATAACCAGGGCGGAATTCGAAAAGGTAGTACTCAAGGTCGGCAAGGTAATACATGCAGAGAGGGTTGAGGGTTCGAGAAAACTCCTCAGGCTCATAATAGATATTGGCGATGAGAGGAGGCAGGTGATCACAGGGCTTGCGGAATTCTATAAACCAGAGGACTTGGTTAATAAGTATGTGGTTGTTGTCGCCAACCTGGAGAGCAGGAAGATTTTTGGTTATGAGAGCCAGGGAATGATACTCGCCACATGCGATGAGAAAAACCCAACAATAGTCACAATAGACAAGCCACAGGACGAACAAATAGGCAAAAGGGTTTGCTAACGATTCTACTTTTAAAGGAAAGCTGCCTCTAAAAATACGGTAATGAGTCGATACATAACCCTAGACAACGGGCTTAGACTAATCATAGACAGGAGGGACTTACCAACGGTGGGCGTTGCACTGGGTGTTGGTATTGGCTCAATATACGAGGACCCAGGTAAAAGAGGGATCTCGCATTTAACCGAGCACATAATATATAGGAGCTACCCAAACATAGACCTTGAGATAGAGGGCTTGGGAGGCGTCTCGGATGCGTATACCGAGAGGACGCTGACCATGTATACGTTCGAGGTAATACCGAGCGAATTAAGAAACCTACTCAGGCTAATTCACAAAATGTTCGGCAATAAAAGGGTGAGCAGGGGGGACCTAGAGAGGGAAAGGCAGGTTGTGTTGTCTGAATTGAGGATGAGGAATGACGACCCAGGCACCCTAATATACGACCTTGGACCTAGGGCACTTTTCGGCGATAGCGACTATGGGGACCCCATCATAGGCACTGAGGAAAGCATATCATCCATAGATACCAGGGATATAGAGGACTTCCTGGAATCATACTACACACCTGACAACATGGTCGTCAGTATTGTGGGACCCATAGACATACCGATTGATGAGGTGGCGAAGATGTTCAACGGATGGTCAGGCGTATCAAAGCGCAGAAAGGAGCCAACCATGGATAAGGGTAGCCCCATGATCGTGAATAGGCACACCGACTCGGCATACTTATCGTACTCCTGGTACGTAATGTTAGGTAGTAAAGATCCGTACCTATTAATGGCTAGGTCATCCTTATTGGAATTCCACCTAATCAATGGATTAAGTTCATACCTAATATCGAGATTCAGGAATAGGGGCTTAACATACGCAATAGACATGGATAGGGACTACCTACCCGGAGTATACTACTATCAAATACTAATATCTGCAGTTAACACGGACATGATCGATAAATTAAAGGAAGAACTAAGTGCAGCACTTCTAAACGTTAGTAATATTTTTACTGATGAGCACTATTTAAATAAGCGATTCAATTACTTCAAATACCTAATCAATGATTATTTAAGGAGACCAGCCCAAATCGCTGAATCCACAACATACATGGAACTAAAGATAGGCATGCACGACGTTGAGAGCTTCAATAAGATGCTCGAGAATCACTTCAAGGATGATCCAAGTGACCTATTGAGTAATGGCGTGTGGTCTATGATCCTGCCCTCATAATATCACAAGAATACTAGTGTATTACCTTATAACATGTATACGTATACTTTACGTATACATGCATACAGATATACGGTCTAAGATCGTATTATTAGAATATTACTTAATCATTTATATACTAATGAACCTGAAGTAAAGTCTCTGTTCGAGGCTGCTAATATAGGCAAGGATAACCGTCTAGGTCTAGCAATTAATCAAGTTAATCCCTTGTTAATAAGTAGGGTTGAAGAATTAAGTAGTATAATTTAATTTTCACGGCAAGGATTTGAATGAACTCTCTGATGCGTTTACTTTGGTTACTGCGTCACCGTGGTTCTCTGCTTTTTCATTTCAATTATTTTTTCGAGGAGCTTCTCCATCGCGTCACCCGCCTTACACCTTATGTTTACGTCAGCTATGTAATCCAATTCCGTGGGTTCCATATTTATTATTATCACCTTACCACCCATCTCCTTAACAAAGAGCGGTATGTAGGCTGCGGGATATACGGTTAATGAAGAACCAACAACAAGCACGGCATCACTTATCATGGCTAACTCCCTGGCCCTGTCAAAATCCTTAACGGGTTCGCCAAACAACACTGTGTCAGGTTTGAGCACACCACCACACTCATCACATAGGGGTGGTACCTGGCCACTATCTATCTTCCTGGTAACAACATCCATAGGATATGCACGACCACAGGCAATGCACACGGCTCTCCTCATTGTTCCATGGAGCTCAATAACATTTTTGGACCCGGCGGCCTGGTGTAGCCCATCCACGTTTTGTGTAATCACAGCCTTTATCACCCCCATGCTCTCCAGTTCAGCTAATGCGCGGTGCGCCCTGTTTGGCTTGGCTGTGAAGAGAGTGCTCATCCTCATTCTATAGAATAACCAGAACTCCTTCGGGTGTTGTAGGAAGTAATCTATCGTGGCTATCTCGGGACTGTATTGTTTCCACAAACCCTGAGGTCCCCTGAAGTCTGGAATACCTGATTCAGTGGATATGCCAGCGCCTGTGAATGCTATTGCGTGCCTAGCGTTCACCAATATGTTGGCCGCCTCCTCAATATCCCTAACATCACAACCCGCCTCACCCATGCAAAGCCATAGAATATAACCAGAGCTAATTTTAAGCATTTACGGCAGTTTTAATCCACGATCATTCCATAACTCATGGCTGGATTAAATTATGGCTGATTGAACGAAGATTGGACACCGACAAGGCGAAAATACTTAATACTTTATTTATTGTAGGTTATAAGGTGAATGATGATCTGACGACGGCCTGACCTCCTGATGAGCGCGTTGGTGCCTGATCGTGAGTTACTCCATTGCTTTGTTCGCGTTGTGGGTTGTGTTGTCGTATATCTTCTCAATATCCTCTATGGATCTGGTCTCGACGGCTTCTATCCCGTAGTCCCTCCGGAGTGAATCGAGTGCCTGCTTATTGTGGGCTATGACATATAGTGCTGAGGAGAAGGCATGTTTTTCCCAGTCCATTATTGATAGGTTGAGTAGGTTCATGCTACCTCCTGAGCGCATGGGTTCTGTTGTGTACACGCTGGCTAGGTATGGCACCCTGAGCCTTTGTGACAGTACCCTGGCTATTACGCTGGCTATCCAGTCGTGAGAGTGGATTAGGTGTATGTCTCTGGGCACTATGTACGGTATCTTGGACAGGACCTCAACAAGTAGGAAGTGCATGTATGCGACAACGTCACTAAACCACCTATCACTAACCGTGTGTACATACACATTACCATCTATGTAATTACCCTCAAAACCAGCCGGGTGTATTAAGTATATTTCGTATTTACTGGATAACCTAGTTACCAAATCTCTTACTTGGAATGCCAATGACCCAACTACCCTATGTGGCGGGTATTCCGTGCTTATGTGAAGTACCCTAATCACCACAACAGTTAGCAGTAGATACTGCTTAATTTAATTATCGCTGTTGTCGTTAAGTGCACAGAATCATTTACGGTATTTACATAACCAAGAACCTTTAGTTTATCAATGAGGCTCCGAACCTCCTCAATACGTAAGCCAGCAATCCGAGCCAAGTCCTCAATCCTAACAGCCCTCTCCCTATCAATAGCCGCTAATGAGTGAAGAACCTGCATTATGCTCCTAATCTTCGACTCATAACCAGGCTCCACAAAGTCTAAATATTTTACTTCCAAGTTAATAAACTTCACCCTACCACCCTATAATTAGTGGCATTAATAATGTTGAAAAGCACTTATAAAATCATTATTAATTCGTAAAGCAGTGATTGAGGTAACAACGGATAAGGTATTGTATGAGCCAGGGGAGGATATTGAGGTTAGCATTAGGATAGATGGTTTAGTGAGTAGTGAGAGTGTTGATTTCGTGGTAATAAAGGATTCCAGGGAAATCGTTCAACGTGCATTTCAGGCAGTACCTCCTGAATTTAATTTTATTGATTACATAAAACTAGGCGATACCGGATTCTATGAGATTGTGATTAAGTGCTGCGGCGATGAGAGTAGGGTGCCGATAATGATTACTGAAAGGCCAGAATCGCCAATTAGGCTTATTATCGCGTTTCACAATCACCAACCAATACACAAATACCCAAATGGTCATTACCATGGGCTCTGGGCGTTCTACCATACCTGGTCGCAGGAGTTGCAGCCTATATATGATGTTGGGCCTTACCTGTTACATGCTAGGTTGGTTGATAAGTACAGGGTTTCAATTACATATAACCTAAGCCCAAGCCTACTGTGGCAGTGGGATGATGCGTTGAAGAACGGTATTCTTATTGAGGGTGAAGATTACATTGGTTATGTAAGTCCTCGGGACCCTAGGATGGAGTTAATTAGAGAGGCTCGGGACACATACTCAAGGCTTGCCAAGGATGGTGTCATAGAGGTTTTGACGAGCTTTATAGCCCACCCAATAGCTGGTTACCTGATCGAGAAGTATGGTATTGATGAGTTGTTGAGGTGGGAGCTAGAGGTTGGTAGGGAGGTCACTAAGGAGGTTCTTGGTGTTGATGCTGTTGGTATGTGGCTACCTGAGCTTTATTTTTCCGAGAGGCTGAAAGATATGTTGTGTAACGAGGGTATCAAATACATAGTACTCGATGGTGTCTACCACCTAGGCGAGAACATCAAGGACAGGGGCTCATTATTTAAATTGTACAAACACGACTGCCTGACAATACTATTCAGAGACACGGCACTTAGTGATTTATTAAGCTTTCAATTAAACAAGGCAGGTAACGCACGTGAGGCGGACGTGAATGCCAGGAGGTTAATAATTGAGATGGCAATGAGGGGCTCCTACGCTAAAGGTGGTGTGGTAACCATGGCGCTGGATGGCGAGAATTGGATGGTTCTACCATCACCAAATCCCTACGCAGCTCTACTCCTCGAGAAAATACTCTTCTACCTATCTAGGGCTGGTGTTGATGGGTACATAATACCGATAAGGCCATCCGCAATTATTGATGAGGCTCAGGAAGAGATTAGGGAATTGCCGACAACATCCTGGTTAGGCTCACCAAATAAATGGGTTAGTGAGAGGGCTGAGGTTCAGTCAAGGCTTTGGTCAATGGCACAGTTAGCCATTAATAAGTGGAGGATCTACGAGGAGGTTTTCGGCGAGGATTATGATTTAAGGATGTCTCTGGCGATGACGCTCGATAGCGATTATTACTGGGCAGAATTCGTGAATGTGGAGCATGTCGGTTCATGGGCATTCAATACTGTGAAGATCGTGAATGAGGCATTGTCAGCATTGACATTGAGGATTATTGAGTATGATAAGCAGGTGGAGATCATCATAGGTAATAAGTGGGTTAAGGATGCAAGCCTAGTAATTAATGTGGAGTCTCCAGAAACAAACCTGGAGCATAATGTTAAAGTTCCAAGCGGTTCGTTAGAATCCCTTAAGCTAGATCGCACCAATAACATGAGCATCTCAATATTAACACCAAGGACAAAGACTCCCATAATAAAGACCATAAGGGTCTTCAGCACTAATGCACAACCTTCGTAACCTCTGACCCATCTATCAAATATGTGATATCCCCTGTAGACAATCGCGTGAGTAGGTAATCATGGACATAGTCGATATCAACCATCCCATAAGCCACGCCCACAGCCACAACCCTCATGGGTAGTCCCTCCCTTATTATATAGCCAAAACCCCAGGACCAAGCCCACGAGGTAGCCATCTTAAGCAAATTCACTGGCTTCAGCTCAGGGCTCCTTGTTACGGTGTACCTTAATAAGCGTAGTTCATCCCATGGATTCGGCTCTACTAGGGCGACGTTGTCTGTACCAACCATGGGCCTTAATTCATTCCTTAACATGGCGGTTATGTTTGGTAATTTATTGACGAGTTCAATATTGGATCTAGGGCATATTGCCGTTGGAATTTTTGGCAACTTAAATACTTCATCTACATTTAATTGGGTCAGGTGAACGAAGAGGGAATTTCCCGTAACAAGAGTACTCAACGCTCTATCCAAATCACCGTCAGCATGCGTATCCTCTGTTTCGGAAACATGGGTACTAATTAATAAACCACGTGAACCAGCTAACCTAGACGCAAGCCTCAACTCTGCCATTGAGTAATTAAGTGGTGAAATAAGCGATATGCCGAATCCATTATCCACGAAGTACCTAACCTCCTCCTCAAAGGTCTCATCCACGTCCTCCTCCTCATCCGGCTTAACATACACCCTAAAAACGCTGGGCTCAGCAAGTGGGATTACGCATAATCCAACCCTCTTGGCCTCCTCGATGACCATGTTTGTGAAGTATTTGCCGTACTCTATGATCGTTAACAAACACCCAACTCCGTAATTCCTGATCCTACGAAACACAAGGGATAACCCAGCCCTTAGGGACTCAGGCTTGACCCTGCGTAGGTAGTAGTACTTAAGGCCGTAGGGAGCGCCTACCAAATCGTCGATATAGTACTTATTGTATAACCCAATTAGGAAGTAATCAAGTACGTGTATGTGGGCGTTTGTTAATTGGGGCATTAAGACGGTGTTACCAAGGTCAATGACGTTTGCGTATCCAGGTACCTTACCTATGCCTGTTATCTCACCGTCAGAGATGTCAATAACGGCATTATCGATGGCGTTTAAGTCTTGATCCACGAGTGCAATCGACGACTTAATGCTCAACCTACGCATTCATTAAGTCATTCATTTAAATTCTAATAAGTAATACTCAAAATACGATGAGGATCGCAATTGCTGGTCTAAACCCGGGTAGTGCCATGTATGCGTATTACATGGCTAAGGATGGGCATGAAGTAACGGTGTACACGGAATTACAGGGTGATGTGTTTTTTGCAGATCTAATGCCCCACGCCCTGCTTGGCATTGTGAATAGGGAATCAATAAAATTATTTACCAGGAAGTACCTCGAGGACATATTGGGTATGCATATCATAAACACAAGCCTCAAGTCACTCATTATTAATGGGAACAAGGTCGTTAATCAAGCACATGGAGTCAATGATCACTACGATAAAGTCGTGGTTGGTTCTGAGGTTGTGCTTGAGAGCTCGGGTAATTGCCTAAGTATATATAGTGATGAGCTCAAACAAGGTAAGTACGCGATCACCGGTAAAGACATTGGCAAGAACCTGGAGGCGTCATTATTAGTATCGGAAATTGGGGGTTCTGTCAGCCTAAACGTTCCATTGGCTATTGATGGTGATATTGCTAAGTCGCTGCCGATTAATAGAGTTGAAACATACAATGAGTGCATCAATACTGATTACAAAATCATAAACCCCATAATTAGTGAGGGATTCACCGGCGAGCTTGTTGGTAGGGGTTTCACAATGAGGGATTCATTAAGCGGGCTTGATTATATTGTTAATAGGGATTATCAATTGGTGATTAGAGGTAAGTTATTGGCACTGAGGGATTTGGGTGTAATTAACTCGGTGCCAACCATGCCCCGTCTTGAGGTTGGGTTTTCGAGGAATTACTCCTTCCTATCAATCGGATTAATCAGGGATGAGCTGGGCTTGGTATTTAGGGATCTATCATCATCAAGGATTGCGTATCATGGAGATGATGGCGAGATCACAGGCAAGGTTCTACATAGAGGTAATAGATTGTTGAGTTTGCAATTGATTACGAGGGGCATTAAGATATACAATTGGTTTTATTATATATACTCCCTGATAATGCTCAATTCCACAGCATACCTAATAATTGATATGGGTTACGAAAGGTTGTTCGGCACGTTAAGGGGTTTGATCGAGCAGTTGATTCTAGATACATATAATATATAGATACCCAAGCTATGCAGTAAATAAGTTTTATTAAGGACTCCACACATTAATTCAATAGTGCCTGGTGTCTTAGCTAATGTGGATTACGAGGAACCGCTCACAAAATATAGGGTAAGGGAGGTTCTTATAGAGGCGCGTAGGCACTCAATAGGTTATATAGATAAGATGAAGCAGGAGGTTCTCGCGGACTCCTTCTACGTGCATTACAGGCAGCCTATACTAAGGATGCCCATTGATAATGAGGATACGGAGACATCATTATGGAGATTTGTGGTGTCCACGTACGTAAGGAGCGAAACCTACAACGATGTGGCTAGGATAACGAGGCTCAATGGTAGGTTATCTAGAATTATGGCGCTCAAGCTTCTCAAGGTCTACAATAGCATATTGAGTAAGATGGATAGGAACGAGGCATTTAGGCAAATGGTTGAGTCAGCAATGGACCAGAGAGACTCTACCTCGAGGGAGAGTAGGGCGAACCTTGAGCGGGAGGTAAAATCCCTAATAAACTTCTACGTAGGCAACATGAAGAAGGTTGGGGATACCGTGAACAGGGTTAGGATGCTGTTTGGGGAGTCCGTGGGTCATGAGATAGCTGATATACTATTAAGTACGGATATAGACCCATACAGGTTAAGGTTGATCTCAATGCTCAATTCCCTAATTAGACTTATCGTAGACGCCAAATACGTGGTTGACACCGTCAGCGACGTAGATGCGGAACGCGTCGGTGTGGTGGGTGGCGTAAAGAGAATGACAAAGGCCTCGGAATTAAGGGATATGATGCCGAGCGAGAGATTACTCATGAAATTCGCAAAACCCGTGTTTGCATATAAGTTGGCCATGGGTAACGTACTTGTTAGGGAGAGGAAGGCTGTCAGGAAGCCTAAGATATACATGTTAATTGATAAAAGTGGTTCGATGTTCTACACGGTCAACGTAAACATATTCGAGGTTGGGGCGATAAGCAAGATAACGTGGGCTACGGCATTGGCGGTGATACTCGCAATGAAGGGAGGAAACCTGGCGGTGAGGTTCTTTGACCAACAGGTATACCCAATCTTGACGAATAAGAAGGACATAGTTAGGATGCTCCTGTCATTAATACCCCTAGGTGGGACAGATATAACAAATGCCGTAAGGGCGGCGATACAGGACGCGGCAGATAAGGCGTCTCTAAGGAATTATAAACTTGTGATAATAACGGATGGGGAAGATGATAATGTAGATCCATCAGTATTCAACAAGGCAAAGACGGTATTCAGATCGGTCAAGGCAATACTCGTTGGCGGGGAAAACAGCGTTATCGAGAACAGTACCGATACAATAAAAATACAGGAGCTAAGCAGTGAAAGCTTAACGCATGTGATAAAGAAAATCTAAAACTTAACAATAATTGATGAAGGACAGTGAATTACCTCTAAAATAAGGTTGAAATTATGAAAACCTCTGCGACTTCAGGGTTCCAGGAAGGCTTTTAAGGGGAGGAAAATCCATCCGGAGGCGTTCTTATGAATAAGGCGATTTACCTTATATTCCTAGCCAAGAGTATAAGAACATTCATGTTTGGGGTCATTAGTATATTAATTCCAATCTATCTTGCAAGCCTTAACTACCCCGTGTTCTACGTGACCTTGGGCATATTCTTCGTCGTACTTAGCAATGTAATATTCAACTTACTACTAGCTTTATATGAAAGTTTAATTGGAAGGAAAAACTTCCTAATTATGTATAGCCTACTCATGATGGTAGCTGGAATAATTTTACTCCTTTCAAGTAACCTCGTATTAATATCAATAGCCCTCTTCATAGGGAATATAAGTGTAACCGGAACCGAGACAGGCCCATTTCAATCGGTGGAGGTTGGGGTTATCCCAAAACTCGTTAAAAATCCAGGTAGGGTGCTTGGGCTGTTTCGGTTTTCATGATTATTCGTGGGATTTATTACCATTGGTGGTGAAGCGATGGGTTTAAAGCCCATCCCCAACACCTTTGCCAGTTACCCTGGGTTTCCAAGACCCGTAGGGCAATGAACCGCGGGCGACCGTTGGCAAGCCACTACGGTGAGCGGGCCCGGGGAGACCGTCGAGAAGGAGACGGTGGAAAACCACCGCCTCCGGAGAGACGGTGTATAACCTGCTCGGTTATTCATTTTCATCTTTGGGCGCATTATCACTATCGTTACTCCCACACTTAATTACCAACAACGTCACCATAGCCAAGCTCATCTATGCGCTTTACATAATTACATCGATCCTTCTCGCCGCAATCTACAAAAAGATTGTGAATATAGAGGTGAGCAGTAACAAGGTGAACGCTAGCTTAGTGAATGTATTCTTAAATAGTGATGTTAGGAATCTTTCAATACTATTTGCAGTCGACGCCTTTGGTGGTAGCTTGATAACCCAGTCGTTACTGGCGCTTTGGTTTTACCTTAGATACCACGTGTCCGAGGCTTACCTAGGCATCATATTCAGCGTATCTAGCATCATAAACGCTATCTCGTTGATCATAGCACCGTTAATTGCGGAGAGAATTGGTAATCTACGCACCATGGTCTTCACGCACATGGTATCCAACGTATTTCTAATCCTCATACCACTCATGAACTCCCTACAGTGGAGCGTTGCATTCCTGTTCCTAAGGCAGAGCTTCTCCCAAATGGACGTACCCACCAGGCAGGCATTCATGTCCCAAATCTTTAATGACGAGGAGAGGGTGAGGGTGTACGCCATAACGAACATATTCAGGAGCATAAGCAGCCTACCAGGACCAATACTCGTCGGTCTAGTATTTACGCTTAAACTACTCTACCTACCATTCCTAATCAGTGGAACGCTTAAACTAGGTTATGATTCATGTGTTGTGGGTTACGATGATTATTACCTCAATGGATTGATAGTTTTTAGATTTATTATGAAAGCATCACCTTAGGAATGCAATGCGGCTTCGAAACAATTGATTGGTGAGTCGCAAATCACAACCTGGATTTCGGGTACGTCATTGATGCCTAACCTACTTAGTGCATTACGTACGTAATCGACTAGGTACCAGGCGAGGCACTCGCCGGTGACGCCCTCGGGTATGCAGGGGATTTCGACGTACTCGTTTGGGCCAATCCCCTGGGCACTCTCCCTAGTTGACTTTAGGTACTTACCATCGAAGGTCTGCGTAACCCTCTGTATCTCATGCCTAACCCTATCAATATCAAGCACTAAATCCCTCCTCCCATTGATGCATAGCCTAACCGTGACCTCGTAATTGTGGCCGTGAATACCACCGTATATATCACTGAACCTAACCCTGTGGGCGCTTGAGAATGCGAATTTCATTGAGAGGCATGTTGTCTCCACGTGGGTAGATGCAAGGTAGGTCTAAAAATGCATTACCTAACTTAAGTTGGGTATGGTTGGTAAGGTGATAATTGCCGGGGCAGGCCCTGGCGATGAGGGCTTACTGACGCTTAGGTGCGTTGAGGCTATTAGGAATGCCGATGTCATAATATACGATAGGTTAATACCAAAGGCGGCATTGAAGTATGCGCGGGATGGTACTGAGCTAATATTCGCGGGTAAGGAGCCTGGTAGGCACGCGATGGAGGAGGATGAGATAATAAGGCTAATGATTGAGAGGGCGCGTGGCGATAAGGTGGTGCTCAGGCTACATGGTGGCGACCCATTCCTCTTTGGCAGAGGCTTTGAGGAGTGCATAGCCGTGCTAAGTGCGGGTATACCCTGCGAGGTTATTCCAGGCGTTACATCGGCAACAGCCGTGCCCGAGTCCTTCTTAATACCCCCAGTTCTCCGTGGAGTCTCCAGTTCGGTAGCCATAGTCACGGGAACGGAGGATCCGAGCAAGGGCAAGTCATTCGTGAACTTTCAAAAACTGGCTGGTGCTGTGAACACCATCGTGATTCTCATGGGTGCATCAAGAATAGGGGAGATAGCTCGCGAATTAATTAAGGGCGGTCTAGATCCAAGCACCCCGGTCGCCATATTGACCAGGGCCTTTATGGAGGGTAGTAAGGTTACGATAACTACGATAAGCAACATAGCCACAAATAAGGTATCCGCTGAAAACCCATCGGTAATAGTGATAGGCGACGTAGTTACCCAGGGCCTCAGGGCCATGAGGTTGGCTAATATAAAGTACGAGAAGTTGTAAAAGTAAATTTATTTAACGCAACAAGCCAATGCTTATCGTTGCAGGCTAGGGACAATGTTACTGGCGAGTTGATAGTCTGTGATGAGGCATGAGCGTACCTGAATACATGAGGATCATGCCCGCACTGAGACCGTAATAATTTAATAACCACAACAATAACCTGTCCATCAGGTAATCAATGATTAAGGTATTAATACTAACCGAGGTGGACCTACCTAACGACTTCCCTAGGTGGGTTGAGCATTACTTAGAGGGTATGGTTAACGTCCAAGTTAGGAAGACGGACTTTGAAGGGTTAAAATCGCAATTCAGAGACGCCAGGAGAGGGCAGGTTAGGGCCGACGAACTACTTGATTACCTAGAACCTAGGGTTGGGGATTACGAGGGCTTTGACAGGATCGTGTTGATAATGGATGATGATGGGTATGTTAGGGGTTTAAACTTCGTGTTTGGTGTAACCAAAATAGAAGGAAACCTAGTCCTTATATTCACAAAGAGGTTGCTTGGGCCCCAGGATATTTACTACCAGAGGATATTGAAGGAGGTGCTTCACGAGCTCGGTCACACATTCGGTCTTGAGCATTGCAGTGATCCAAGGTGCGTCATGTACTTCAGCAACACGGTTGAGGATACGGATAATAAGGGACCAGCCTTCTGCCAAAGATGCAGTGAAAAACTAAGTAGGAGGCTCAGGCTTGGTAAAATGATGCATCAAAAATTCTCACAAGCCTAGTATTACAATGCAACATCCTATTATTCCCATGGGAGCACTAATCTAGGTGCAGCGTCTAATCCTCGAACCGCATTGATTAAATAATGTATAACATAACTTAACACATGAGGCGCTGGCTCGCGATACTGCTGCATGGTGGCGATAGTAGGTGGGGAGTCCGTAGAACGGTTATGCACAACGTCGATTATGGCAATGACGACCATGAGGTGATCGTGGATGTCGAATTTGAGCTCGAGCTTAGTAAAGATAGGCAATAGGTTGCTGATTGGTCTACGGGTTAGGAAGCCAATCAATGCCTGGGACCTCATCCAATCAATACGTGGGGTTAGGTTGACGGTGATAAGCGACGAGGTTGGGTTCGTGATCCTCCATACGCCATACCACGCACCACTATTCACGAACCTACATAGGGAGAGAATAAGGCAGGTGTTGAACGCCTGGCAGGATTACCTGGAACCAATACCCACGGGTGCGGCGTTGAACATCCTAGACAGTGTCTCGATGCAATTCACGAGAATAGACACGGCGCATGAAATACCACAGGTTGGGGTTGGTATTGCGAAGATAATAACAATATGCGGTTTAGGCAATGCGGTATCGTACTCGTTGTTCCTGAGGGGGTCAGGTAATTCGCGTGGTGACATACTGTCATGTAGTGACAAAGCCCCACTTACATCACTTAGGAGAGGTGTTGATGTTCAACTTAAGCCAGCACCACGGCCTGGCTCCATGATAATGACCAGGTACTACCCAGTAGACATAGACATGGGTAGGCACCTAGTAATACTTGGCGCCACGGGGTCTGGAAAGACGACGTTGGCAAGGAAAATAGTGAGCACGGCACTTACTAGGAATCTCTTCAGCAGGATCGTGATCTTCGATATGACTGGCGAATACTCATTGTTCTTTGCGGGGCGTGGTTACGTGGCCATACCTGGCATAGACATTGCAGCCAACCCCCTAACCCTACCTAAGCACAGGGCCAGCGAATTACTAGCCTCAGCTATCCAGGCGGCTTCGTACATGTATAATGAGGATAATGAGGGCTTCACATTCATCCAACTGGAGATTCTGGAGAGGGCCCTTGAGAGGTTGAGGGACACTGATATGCAAGGTCTCTATCGCGCATTGGATGAGCTTGGTCAGGAGTTTAGGAGGAATGATTATCTTAACGCCGTAGCCGCCGTGAGGAGGAGGATTAGGAGATTGATGGTTAGGGCTCTCATGAGAAATACATTGAGTAGTGATGCCCTTGGATCCAGGTTGTTGATCATAAACATGGCACCCCTCTATTACCTATCCCAAGTGGCTAGTGTAACCTTCATACTAACCTTCCTGGAGCTCATGAGGGGTAGGCTCAATAATGCATTGATAGTTATTGATGAGGCCCACAGGGTTCTCAATAGGTATGTTGTTGGTGAGACAATAATCGAGAAGTTGATTAGGGAGGGTAGGCATGATAAGGCGTTACTCACCTTAATAACTCAAAACCCGTTGGACCTTAAGCATAACGTACTAGACATAGTTGGGCACTACGTAGTGTTTA
>Ga0081474_119602_pt1 | contig 58355 bp, 52 predicted proteins | sample OneHunmetagenome_2_FD_70978 | JGI IMG/M metagenome (GOLD analysis project Ga0081474, IMG submission 70978) | Ferrous microbial mat communities from One Hundred Spring Plain, Yellowstone National Park, USA v2 (version 2) | ecosystem: Environmental > Aquatic > Non-marine Saline and Alkaline >... | reverse complement strand
TGATGGGGCGACATTGAAACAGTAGCTCTGATCGCGTTCCTCCTGGCCATCAACGCAAGTTTAGAGAAACAGTATTTAACTAATCATCTGCCCCTGGAAGGGGTGAAGCTTTCAGCCTTTTGTAAAATTATTGAGCGTTGGAGCTGGCGGAAAGGATATGCCTTGCGCTCAGATACCTAATTTCTAGAGTTTCAAAGGGGATCCGTTTTGATGCTAGCATTCACGGCAAAGGATTTTACCTTTATTAAATATTAAGAAAAACGATAAATGTATGAGTCTATATCCCTCTCATGGAAGTCTAAAAACGGATTCTTATTCTAGCTGACAATATGCCGCAATAAATATAGTCTGGACATACACCTCTCCTATTAATGCCATCATATACACCTGTTGATTTCGATTATCACAGTCCTACCTCTATTGAGGAAACCATTGAACTTCTAAGTTCCAAGGAGGAACCTGTGATCCTCGCGGGAGGGCAGAGCTTAATGACACTACTCAAGCTTAGGATCCTAAGACCTAAGAACGTGATAGATATAGGGAAAATTCCTTCCTTAAGGAATGTGGTAGAGGAGGAGGGAGAGTTGAGGATAGGGGCAACAGCCACCCATGTTACCATAGCCTCATCCCCATTAATCGGCTCGAAATGTGGACTACTATCATCTTCGGCCAAGACCGTGGCAGATGTACAAGTCAGAAATAGAGGAACCATAGGCGGAAGTGTCTCCCTGGCTGATCCTTCAGCCAATTATCTTCCTGTTCTTGCTGCCCTTGATGCCACAATTGTTGTCCAAGGGCCTAGGGGGACTAGGAAAATCAGCTCAAAGGATTTCTTCATAGACGCATACACAACAGAGTTAGCGAAGGATGAAGTGGTGAAGGAGGTAAGAATAAAATACAATAAAAATATGGGTTATTCCTTCAAAAAGGTAGTAAGAAGGGAACAAGAGTATGCAGTGGTTAACGTGGCAGCGGTGGTCTCCCTTGATGAGGATGGACGAATAAGGGAAGCCAAGGTCGGCGTGGGAGGACTATCAGGTAAGCCTATCAAAATTAGGGAGTTAGAAGAAACCTTAGTAGGAAAAACGGCGGAGGCCATAGAGTCTGCCGTGTCTTCCCTTGACTTCAAGGTTCGTCCCATATCTGACGTTAGAGCAACTGGAGATTTTAGAGTATATTTAGCAAGAATTTATTTAAAAAGAGCGTTAAAGGAAGCCTATGCGAACGCCAGAGGTGCCATGGTATGAAAAGGGAGGTACGTCTAAAGATCAACGGTATTGAGTATGCTGCCACAGTTCCAGATAGAATGCTTCTGGTGCAGTTTATAAGGGATGTGGCTGGACTTAAGGGTACGCACATAGGTTGCGACACAGGACATTGTGGGGCATGCACTGTGTTATTAGGGGACGTCGCGGTGAAGTCATGTCTCATGCTTGCCGTACAAGCTAACGGAGAGGAGATCACGACAGTTGAGGGGCTCTCGCATGAGGGAAAACTAAGTAAGCTTCAAGAGTCATTCAGAAATAATTTCGCACTACAATGCGGCTATTGTACCCCTGGATTCCTCATGTTAATTCAATCATTAGCACTAAGGCATATTAAGCTATCAGAAAATGAATTGAAAGAAGCCTTAGGCGGTAATATATGTAGATGCAATAATTATCCATTAATCGTGAGGGCCGCCATGGAGTTTTTAGAGACACAATGACTATTGTGGCACTACAGCCACAGGTCTGAGGGGAGAACCTGTGGCACCCTTGAATTTTAAGGGAAGTCCTACGAAAATGAATTCCCCTACTCTATCCTGTGAAATTTCCTCAAGTCTAAGGTTTTCAATTATGGGAATACCCCTTTCGGCTATGAGGATAAGGTGACCAGGTAGGAGCGAGTGAGTCTCCTGGTCCCTAAATGTGGGAAGGTCCCAGGCCAAATTATCTGCACCCACGGCTGTGGGCCCTATCTCCGCTATCCAAGAGCTTACCTCCTTGGACATCCCCGGGGCCCTCCTATACTTATCCTCGTCGTTCCAGTACCTTCCGAAACCAGTTCTTACAAGGATGACGTCCCCTTTCATTAATTTAATCCCTTGATTTTCAAGGGCTTTCTTGAAGTCGCTCAAGGAGATTAGAGTGTCTTCCTTGAGCTCCCCCAACTGAGTAGGGAGGTCAACCAGCACTCCCCTAGCCATGATTATGGGCAATTCCTCTGCACCCCTTACCGTAAATCCCCAAGGAGTCTCCACCTCTGGGGTAACCTTAATTCCCCCATTTAGGGTTAGGTTACTCGCTTGATGACAGATGGCATCTATGTGTGTACCTGTTTGGTCTGACATTATGATTAGCCCTGACGCACTGGTTCTAGGGCCGTCACGATCTAGATTGAAGTAGCTCTCATGATGTCTATAGAGGAAGTAGAGTAGTCCAGGCTTCACAGGATCGAAGGCGGGCATGTTGGGAAAACGCAACTGTTCTAAGTCATAAACCCTGCAGGACTTAAGAACTTTGAGGAGCTCTCTCACTTCCACATCTCCCTACCCCTTTACCACGCTTAAGGGAACCCTTGACTTCAGTTCTATGGCCACATAATTGGAGTTTTCAGAGGCTAAGACGGTGTGGGAGATCCCACGAGGTATAAGCAGCATTTCTCCTGCCTTGAGCTTGAACTCTCCCTCGTCGGTCTTCCACGTGGCTTCGCCAGATACACATATTATCACTTCGTCATAGTCCAAGTTTCTGTGCCAGTGAGGCATCATTGTTCTCCGTTTGGATAGCTCAACACTTAAGCCGTCTCCTACCAACAACTTCAATGTTTCTCCATCTGGCTTGATCATGTTGGGAGGAACCTTGTCAGCGTAAGCTAAGACCTCTGGTTTTCTCCCGTTTACCTTCTCTACCTTTTCATTTCTTCTTACCATGACTTCAATTCCTTGTCCTGTGATCTTTTCTAATACCTCACTCATATTTCTCAAGAAGCAAATGCTTAACAACAATAATAAATGTTTTCCCTTTCGCACATTTGCTAAACCATGTACTCCATTGAGTGTTTTCGGAGAAGCTTGCTGACAAACATGAGGTAAGCCTTTATCTTAGGGGTTAAGCAATGTAATAAATGAACTGTCCCATAAAAATCATAGATATCAAGCGAACGAGTAAGAATGAAGTTGGAGGTGGATCATATTGTCCTACCCCACCTCTACCCTAATGGTCTCCGCTGTGAAAGCCAGAGCTATTAACGAAGCAACACAGATACCAATCATAAGAGTGGCTATGTATATCCACGCTTGTCCACCAAAGACGGTGAGGAAGTAGGGAGGAACTACTGAGGCCACCGCACTCATAGGCGCTGCCAACTGATAGCTTAAGCTCGCCCCAGAGTTCCTGTACTTGGAAGGAAAGTTCTCCGGCATGAGAGCACCTATAACACCGAACCCGAACATGACCACAGCCAGGAAGACCGATTGCCCTAGGATTACGTCCCCGGCCATCCTAGTGTTTATTAATATGTAATAGGGGAAGGCGAAGGCCGCGCTCAGGATCGCCCCAATTAGAATTACTCTTCTTCTTCCAATTTTGTCACCTAGGATCGAACCGATCGTCTGGAAAATTATTATCATCACAGCCGCTATGGATGTTGAGAGGAAAGCCAAATAGGGAGAAATGCCAATTCCGATCATGTAGCCCAGATTAAAGGCTGCCGCTATATAGAATAGGGATATTTGATAATTGAAAAGAACTGCCAATTTTAATATTCTCGGCCATTGTTCCTTAAGCACCGTTATAGTGGGTTGTTTAATGATTTCCTTTTTGGCCACTAGCTCGTTGAACACGGGGCTCTCTGCCAATCTCAGGCGAACCACAATTCCCACCAGGGCAACAAGTGCACCTATTCCAAACAATAGTCTCCAACCCCAACTCAACAAAGCCGAGTGGCTAAGTAGCGTTATGGCTAACAGGAAACCTCCAGCGGACGAAAGCAGACCCACGCCCACGCCTAAGCTAGTGAAGTTAGTCCAAAATGCCCTCCATTTGGAATCCTTGGCGTGTTCAATCACCCATACTGCAAAGCCACCCCAAGTTCCCCCTATGGCTATACCCTGAGCGATCCTCCAGATGAAAAGCAAAAGTCCTCCTATTATTCCTAACGTAGTGTAACCCGGTGTCAGGGACACGGCCAGTGATCCCAGACCCATCATGATCAGCGACCACACCGTTGAAGTCTTCCTTCCCATTCTGTCTCCTACAAATCCGAAGATGTAGGCTCCCAGGGGCCGCACAGCTATCCCTAGGGCGAAAGTGAGGATTGAATAAAGGAGACCTAGAGCAGAGCTCACCTCTGGGTAATAAATTGTTGGCCATATCAAGGCCGCAGCCAGTCCGGCCAATATGAAGTCATAGTATTCTATTGTACTACCGCTGATGGAGGCAACTGCATACTTAATGAGGGTACTTTTACCTTCTCCCATATACATCTGTTTTTCACATAGCTTTATGGGCATTATAAGTTTTTCTATTTGGTCTTTACCCATGATAAAGTAGTTGATGAGATTAATTACAGATAAAAGTTATAACATACAGGACAAATGTTACTAAGCTGTTCTCTCATAGAAACTATCACCTCTCGATTATCCTTGCCACTCTATTAGAAGTATTCAGGCGATGGATCATCCTGCCCTCACGGAGAGGGTGAGTTCACATTCTATGAGTTGCAATAGTGGAAGAATACCTATTTTTATTAATCCCATTACCCATTTTAATGGACTGAATCCGCAAAGCGACTCTGACTGGATCCATCAGTAGATGGGGTGTTCTCTGCGATCCTTGCCATAACTTAATAATTAGTTTACTTTAAATAAAAACTAAAAATCTGTCTTTATAAGAGTAAAATCTTCCACAGATGATTATGCCAGCCCTGAAGGATATGATTTCGGTTTCAAGTCTTCCCATTAAAAATAGCTGTCTCGAGACCTGGCATATTCTTGCCCTCCTAGACAATATGAATCACCTGACTTACGTTCCTCTTCTCTTGAAAGCGTCCTCTATGGCGTTAACTATCTGAACGTACCCTGTGCACATGCAGTAGTTTCCATGAATCTTCTCCCTAATTTCCTCCCTGGTTAGCCTAGGGTATCTCCTCAGAAGGTAATGGGTAATCATTAGCATCCCTGGAGTACAGTAACCACACTGCATCGCGAAGTTATCGATGAAAGCCTCCTGTTCCAAACTGAGCTTACCGTCACGTTCAAGACCCTCAACGGTCTCCACCTCACTTCCATTAGCTTGCACCGCAAATAACTGGCATGACTTGACGGGCTTCCCGTTCAATAGGACGGTACAGGCACCACAATGACCAGTCTCACATCCCACATGGGTTCCTTTGAGACCTGCGACGTCCCGAATGAAGTGGACCAAGAGGAGCCTAGGCTCTACGTCCCTCTCTAAGACGGTACCATTTATTTTTATACTGACTTTCACCTAGTTCACCTCCATAATTCCTCCATCATACGCGTGATTAGAGTCAAAATAACGTTTCTCCTGTATTCAACTCCTCCATGTAGATCCTCCACAGGCTCCAATGACTTCACTTCCCTAATCAAGATGTCAGAAACGTCAATTCTCCCCATCCTCCCATTGAGGGACTCCTCAAGTTTGGTAAGCCTTCTTGGACCTGTCCTCAATGCCCCAACTGCTACTCTTACGTCATTAAGTCTCCTCTCCTCCTTCTTATAGAGGAGAGTGACTATGGCTATGGCGAAGTCCGCCTTGCGCCTTGAGAACTTGCGGATCAATCCATTACCACCATAGATAGGAACTTCAACAGCCTCCACCAATTCACCTTGCTTGAGCCCTGTGAGCAGGGGGCCCCTTACGAACTCCTGCAGCGGTAAGCTCCTCCTCCCAGACTTGCTCACCAACTTTACCTTAGCATCCAGCGCCAAAAGGGTAGGAAGGTAGTTAGCTGACGGATCGGCGTGAGAAACACTTCCACCTATCGTCCCACGCATCCTCACCTGGAGGTCGCCTATGTTGGCGGCGGTTTGAGCTAGGACGGGGATTGAGGAGGAAATCTCCTGAGACTCCTCAATCTCATTATGAGTGACCATTGCACCTATCTTGACAGTATCCTTGTAAACTGCTATTCCCCTGAGTTCCTCAATCTCCCCTAAGTCCACTAGACAGTTTGGAGTCAATAACCTCAGTTTCATCATGGGAAGAAGACTCTGTCCTCCGGCTATTGGCCTGCATCCCTCCTCCATCAACTCCAATACCTCATTTAGCGTTGAGGGGCGATAGTAGTCGAAGCGGGCAGGATACATTAGGCTCCCCTCGTCATCTTCCATATCCTTTCTGGGGTTAGTGGAAGGGAGGTGACTTCCACACCATAGTCTGTGAGAGCGTCCTCCACCGCGTTAGCCACTGCTGCCAGGGAAGTTATCGCTCCCCCCTCGCCTACTGCCTTTGTCCCGAAGGGAGTATTGGGAGCTGGAGTCTCCATCTGTACCACCTCTATGTCTGGTATTTCCATAGCAGTGGGCTTCAGGTAGTCACCAAACGTTAGACTGAGGTTATTCATATCCTCGTCGAATACGAACTCCTCGTAGAGCGCTCCGCCGATTCCGCTTGCAGTGGAACCTATTGCCAATCCCTCTACTATGCCGGGGTTGATAACTCTCCCCGCGTCGTGGACTATGACATATCTCAATATCTTCACACTTCCAAGCTGTGGATCCACTTCAACTACCGCAACATGAGCTGAGTTTGAGTGGGTGAGCTGGACGTTGAAATTAGACCTATTAAAGGGCTTCGCCGTGGTGTTAGAATAACTCGCGATTATTCTCAACCCTGGGGACTCTCCTGCTGGAAGGAAGGTTAGCCTGTTGTAGGCTAGTCTTGCCACCTCCGATAGCTCCACACATCTTGAGGAACCTTTCTCACAAACGTTCCCATTTCTCATCTCAAGGTCCGAGGGCTCCGTACCTAAGAGGTGGGACGCGAGTCTAAGCACCTTCTCCCTCAACTGTCTCAATGCTGCCAATGCTGCACCAATGTAAACATCATTGAATGCGTTGGAATATGTCCCACTATATCCCAAATGTCCCTCCGTTGAGTCGAAGACCTTGGAGACGATCACCCTCTCAGGATCTAAGTCGAAGATCTCGCATGAAACCTGCTTCAACGTGGTTACATGGCCTGTGCCTATCTCAGGTCCATTCATGTTGACCCTCAGGTAGCCGTCTGGGGTGAGTTCCACCGTGGACATCTCTCCTGCTCCCGTGAAGTCTGGCGTCCCAGGTTTCGTTAGGTAGTAATAACCTAAGTTGGAGGTACCTGGCTCTATACCGCAGGAAATTCCTACTCCTATCCTCCTTCCCTTCTTAGCTTCCTTCCACTTCCAATACTCCGCTACCTCGAGGGCCTTCTTTAGAGTGGCCGGAAAGTTTCCACTTTCATAGATCTCTCCCGAAGGGGTGACGTAGGGCATCTTCTCCGGTGGAACCATGTTCCTCAACCTGAATTCAGCGGGATCCATACCGACACTTTTGGCTGCCACATCCATGATTCTCTCCAAAGCGAAAGTCATAAAAGGCTTACCTACGCCTCGATCCTGAACTACAGGAGGGTAATTAGTAGCAATCGAATAATATTCGAAGCTGTAGGAGGGTATCTCATAGGGCCCACTCATGTTGGCGAACTTTATGAGAGAGTAGAGTCCAGCAACGTAAGGCCAGTTGCCATCCATCTCCCAATCTGTCAGCCGCATCCCAGTCACCTTACCAGAGCTCGACAAGGCCAATTCCACATCGATGTAGCCTTTGGGCCTGTGGGGACCGTACAGGCTTTCGCTTCGAGTCTGGATCCATTTCACGGGCCTTCCAGTCAACATACTCAATAAGGAGATTATTGCAATGTACTGCCAAACGGCCAACTTATAGCCGAACCCGCCGCCCATGGGAGGAACGATCAGTCTTATCTTGGACATGGGTAATCCGAGCAGGTTAGCGACGCTCTGAACCGTCCTCCCAGGCTGTTGGTCCGTGGCCACCACCTCCAATAGATCCCTCAACTTGTCATAATTGGCGTTAACCACGTAGGTTTCCAACGGTGTGGAGGAGTACCTATGAATCCCTATTCTCCTCTTCACAGTCTTGTCAGCCCTTTGGAAGGCCTCCTCCACATCGCCGAACTCGAACTTGTCATGTATCACTACGTTTGTACCTAGCTCCTCGTAAATGAGAGGCGCCCCTGGTCTCAAGGCATCGTCGAGATCTCTCACCACTGGCCGCCTCTCATACTCGACGTTTATCAGGTCTAGAGCATCCCTGGCAACGTACTTGTTCTCAGCAACAACCGCCACCACAGGCTCCCCCATATACCTGACTTTCCTATACGCCATAACGTACTGAGTTTTTGGAGAAGTTGGTGCCGCACGGGCCGTTATGGGCTTGGTCAACCTGGCCACTTCCTCCCCCGTGAGGACATATTTCACTCCAGCTAAGTTAAGGGCCTCGGTGTAGTCGATGCTCTTTATGAGGGCATGAGCGTAGGGGCTATGGAGGATAGCTGCGTAATGTTGCCCCGGGAAGTCGATATCGTCGGCGTACCCCATTCTGCCCCTCACTATATCTCTGTCCTCGACTCTCCTGAACTTCTTTCCAATGTATTTGAGCTGGGTCTCCACATAAGTGGAGTGGTACAGATCTCTTTTATACCTGTCGGAAGATGTCTCATACTCTGCCCTAAAGCTCAAGAATCAGACATAGATGAGTCAAGAGTTCTGCGAGGTCCCGGGCTCCTATGAGGTGCCGGCGAATCCTTCTCTCTAGGGCAATGTCTCGATAAAAAAGACTCAATCCTCTCTAAGAGGCGATGCCTGTAAAGCATGTGAGGGTTTAGGTCACGCATCCCCATATCTTATAAAGCATATTATACAGTGTAGTACGGGAAAACTATGAGTTGGAAACCAATGGACGTTCACTCCCACATGGTACCCGTTGATCTATTAAAGGAGTTGGGTTCTGAAGTAAGTGAGGCCAATGGACTATTCACTATAAAGACGGCTGGTAGAGTTATAGGTCCTGTCACTAGGGGATTCTTCGAGGTTGACTCAAGGAAGAGGGAGAACATGTCGCTTGGGATTGGAGTGCAGGTGTTATCAATGACCCATCATCTTTTCCTATATAAGGAGAACGTCGATAGTGCTAGGAAAGTCTCGAGGAAGTTCAATAAACTAATGGGCTCAATCTGCAGGGACGAGGGAAGTTTCATCTGCAACGCCACAGTTCCGCTTCAGGACCCGAAGATAGCTGCAGAGGAGTTAGAGGAGGCCGTTTCAGAGGGCCTTAAGGGGGTTGAAATAGGTACAAATGTTGCTGGGAAGAACCTAGATGATCCTTCGCTGTGGCCCTTTTATGAGAAGGCCCAGGAGTTAACCTTACCAATTTTAGTACACCCAGCTGACATAATGTCGCCAGACAGAATGAGAAAGTACTACATGGAGATAGTTGTAGGAACTTTAGCAGAAACTACCGTTGCCATCACTAGCCTTCTCTTCGGTGGAGTATTGAGGCAGTTTCCAAAGTTGAAGTTCGTGTTTTGCCACGGAGGAGGAGCGGTACCGTATCAGATAGGCAGATTGAGGAGAGCCACGGAGGTGAGAGAGGACCTCAAGGGAATCGACGTATGGGATTTGAGGAAGCTGTACTTCGACGCTGTGCTATTTGAACCCCTGTCACTGGAATTCCTCGTAAAGACAGTAGGAGTAGATAGGGTGGTCCTGGGAACGGACTATCCATTTAACATGGGTGACTGGAGGGCAGTGGAGATAGTTAAGAGAACCTCGCTAAATGAGGAAGATAAGATGAGAATAGCGTGGAGGAACGCGGTGGAGCTCTACGGGAGAAAGCTCTAGCCAGCGTCTAAAGTCTAATTAAGGAAAAATAATTTTAATTTAAAAATAAGAAATATTAAAGTCAACACAAACTGCATTGGATAGGGATCTACAACATCCATCAGGGATAAGTGAACCGGATCCTCTAGACAGTTTAGCACATCCGAAGGCCTCGTCGAAGAGACAGCAACCCTTATATGGGGAGGAACCCTGCCTTTTACGTTAGACATGAAGCAGTTGTGGTTCGATATAGTTAGACGTGATGGGGTTGTAGTGGGGAAATGGATAAACGTTAGCAGATTGATCTGCGCAGGTTATAGCGGAAGGGATAAGGAGAATATCCTTAAGCACATCAAGGAGCTAGAGTCAATCGGGGTTCCTCCACCCTCCTCAGTACCAGCTAAATACATGATCCCACCAGATAACCTAACTACGGCGACCAAGATTACAGTGTCTTCCAGCACCACGAGTGGGGAGGCCGAATATGTAATCTTTATTGATGACGCCATATATGTAGGTGTCGGTAGCGACCACACGGATAGGGAGATCGAGAGGAGAGACGTTAACGCGTCTAAGACCTGCTGCCCAAAGGTGGTGGGAAGAAAATTGTGGCTCTACGAGGAAGTGAAGGATCACTGGGACGAACTTCGTCTCTACTCCAAGGTAAATGAGGGTGATAAGTTAGTGGACTATCAAGTTGGAACCTTAAAGGAGATTCTCCCACCGGAGGAACTCCTTAATGTCTTAAGTGAAGGAGGGAGAGGGACCTGCGTTTTCTCTGGAACCATTCCCCTCAAACGAAACGTGATCTACTCCAACTACTTCTCCATGGCATTGGAGGATCCAGTAATAGGTAGGGAGATCAAACACTCCTACAAGATCTCGCTCAAACAACAGGAGTTAAACTATTAAGACGGCCAGTTGCAAGGAAGTCATGGCGAAATTACCCACAAAGGTGATCGATGTTCACGTACATATAACCCCTCTAGACATGGTTTATGACGAGGTCAGGAAGGTTTGGATGTCAGACAAGTATTACGACCACGAGCTCTACTCCGCGCTGGTGAGGAACCCTGGAAAGTTGGTAGAATTGCTGGATCAATGGGACGTAGAATGGATCAACCTTATTTCCTACGTGGCAAAGGAGGTGATGGGTTTCGGTTACGAGTTCGTTGAGTTCGTAGGTAAATACTCTAGGGAGTACCCAGACAGGCTAAAACCAATGATGTCCGTAGACCCCAGAGACCTACAGGCCACAGAAAAGTTGGAGGATTTCAGATCAAGATACGGCTGCAGTTGGATAAAACTTCATCCCGTCCATCAACTCTTCAAGCCCAACTCCTACAGAGAGGAGGAGGGTGGTTTGAAGCCGCTGGGGAGGGTATACGAATACGCTGAGGCAAATGGAATTCCGTTAACTGTTCACACTGGGACAAGTATATTTCCAAGAGCCAGGAATAAGTACGGGGATCCTTTAGCTTTGGACGACGTAGCCGTAGATTTCCCCAGGTTAAAACTGGTGATCGCGCATGGGGGGAGGCCAATTTCCCACTGGGCCGATACATGTTTTTTTATAATGAGGAGAAACAAAAACGTTTACCTCGATATCTCAGGAATTCCTCCCAAGAGGTTACTGAACTATTTCCCAAGGATAGATGAAGTGGGGGAAAGGGTGGTTTTCGGATCCGATTGGTACACTTTGGGGGTGGAGAGCATAAGAAGGAACGCGGAGGAACTTATTGCCTCAGGTCTAAGCGAGGAGCTGGTGGGGAAGATATTATATCATAACGTGAAGAGACTAACTAAAAACTAGAGGTCATATAAGGCTAGAACCTGCTATCTTTTCGGATAGATTAGAGTAACAATTCTTCCAATACCTGAGGGTCTGTAAGGGTATGGAATTTGGGGATCTGAGGCCATGCCTTAGATAGGAAATTCGAGGAAAACTTGGTGGTCATATAACAGTCTTTACAACCACATTATTAGGGAAGTGCGAAAGGGACCCATGGTTGAAAGTGTCGTTATTAACCTGCAAATCATAGGATTATGGTGTTCTCTTTAAGGGTGTGGCGTTACTCATCCTTTGTTACCCATTTTCGTTGTGTGGAAGAAATTTCGTAGCTTAGTGCCGACACTATGTCATGGTTCCAGAATTTCACTAAATAAGGACAGAATAAATACTGCTATCCTTTCTTTATGGTAGAACCTGCTATATAGGACAATGCTGTATAGTGTTCATCAAAATATGTTGGTCGACCAGAAAATCATTATTAAAGGGTTGTGGAGTATTTCACAGTAAACTTTTTAAAGTTTGTAGTGATCATAGTTACATGCACACAAATCGAACGATGAATTTAATTGAATCGATGAGAAAAAGCTTCCTCGAGGACAACAACGGGGAGATGCCGCTCAAGGTTTTCAACGACTATGATATTTTTCAAATGGAACTAAGGAGCATATTCTCGAGAAATTGGATCTTCCTTGGATTAGAGAGTGAGATACCCAACGAGGGGGACTACGTGGTGAGATACATAGGGCCTGATCCGTTCATTGTTATAAGGGGATCCGACGGGAAAGTAAGGGCCCTCTTCAACAGTTGCAGACATAGAGGAACAATGCTATGTATAACCGATGCTGGTAATACGTCCAATTTCATGTGCCCCTATCATGGGTGGACATATAACAACAAGGGGGAGCTAGTGGGCGTCCCCTTCAAGGAGAAGGTCTTTGAGAAGTTCGACACCTCAAAGTGGGGACTACTCCAAATGAGAGTGGACACTTATGACGGTCTCGTTTTCGGAAACATGGACGATCGTGCCCCAAGCCTAGTGGACTACCTGGGGGATTTCAAGTGGTACCTTGATCTCATTTTCAAGTCCACAGGTGGGATGGAGCCTGTGGGACCGCCGCAGAGGTGGCAGGCTGAGTTTGATTGGAAGTTAGGAGCCGAAAACTTCGCTGAGGATAGATTGCATATAGCGGTCGTTCATAAGACCCTTCAAGCGTATGGTTTTGTGGGAAAGTCGAGGTTCGGAAGCGGAATCGAGACACCAGACGACGTGACTGTGAACGAGATAAAGGGGGGCGGCGGACTACCTGTCGCCTGCATAGGAATAAGGAGGACAGAGAAGGAAGCGTCATCGTTCTTGGGTTATCCCAGGGAGGAATGGAAGTCGTTCTCCAAGGATAGGGTGGGAAACTTCCAATGGGAGGTTTTGAGGAGGGCCATAAACATAGTGTTCACGCTCTTCCCCAACTTCTCCGGCTTAATCTCGGCGGATGCCACGGACTCCCCATTTGGAGTCAAACCGCGTGTGCCGTTTCATACTTTCAGAGTGTGGAACCCAGTTGGACCGGGGCTCACAGACATGTGGGTATGGACGTTGGTGCCCAAGGAAAGTTCGCCCGAATTCAAGAGGAGGGTTGGCGAGGTCACCAGGGCGGTCTTTGGCCCCGCAGGTAATGCGGAGATGGATGACCTGCCCATATGGCGACGAGTGACTAAGGCCGCCGCTGGAGTGTTCGCAGAGAGAGCGAGAGTCGCCCTTAAGGGGGGACTGCCTACGGTAAAGGAGCTCGGAACTTGTGAGGAGTGGGACGGGCCTGGATTATGCAGACCTACTCAGTTCCAAGAGGAGAGCCAGAGGACCTTCTGGAAGAGGTGGGTAATGGAGATGTCCAGGGGGATTGAGCATGAAAAGTGAGGAGTTGTCGCTCTTCCTAGATTGCCTCAACTTCCTCAATTATGAGGCTATTCTTCTGGATGACAATAAATTCGACCAGTGGCTTCAACTGCTCTCAGACGACTTCGAGTACGAGGTACCCGTGAGGTACTCCAGCAACGAGGACGTAGAAAAGGAGTTCTCGAGCAAGGAATATTTAATTAAGGGCGGGAAGGACTACTTTAGGGCAACATTCGAGAGACTAAAGGACAGTTATGGATGGGCGGCAAAGCAGCGCTCGAGAACTAGGAGATATGTCACAAACGTCCACATATCCGAGGTGAAAAAGGGAGACGGAGAAGTGATCGTCAACGTGAGAAGCAACGTACTGCTAATCAGAACAGAAAGGGACTCCCCATCTCACTGGACGCTTTCAGCAGTGAGAAGGGACGTTCTAAGAGTGGACGAGGAAAAGGTAATGCTAAGAAAAAGGGTTACATTACTGGATTATGTAGATGTTCCCATGTACAACATATACTTCCCAATTTGAGCCTCTACCCTTTCCACTTCCGCTGCAAAGCTTTTATGAGCACAACGTAGCTTAATCTGAGTTATATGTATCAGCTTAAGTTGCCCGAGAAAATGAACATGACATGGTGGGCTCTGGATAGGTGGGCAAGTAGAAGTGACGCATCAACTCACCTTGCAGTGGAGAGTCCAGATGGGCAACTCACTTATGGACAATTGGAAGCCCTAGTTAATAGGATTGGGAACGCTTTGAAAAGAGAGGGACTAAAGACGGGGATGAGGGTGATGATAAAGCTCGGAAATCACCCCATTTACATGGCACTGAATTTAGCGGTGATAAAGCTTGGAGCCATGGCGGTTCCAGTGAGCACCCTGTTTAGGGAAAGGGAGTTAGAACATATAATAAGAGACTGTTCTCCCTCGTTCATCATCTCCACCAGAGAGTACGTAGAACAGTTAATGAAGGTAGGAGCTAGGGTAAGAAGTGGAGCGAAGTTCTATATAGTTGAAGGACAGGACGATATCGTCCCATCAATCTCCCGCTTAGCTTCCACCGAAGATGAGCAATTAGAAGCTATGCTAGTCCCCACTAGAACGCCAGCCTTCATACTCTACACGTCGGGAACAACGTCCTTCCCTAAGGGAGTGATCCATACACATGGTTGGCTGATAGAGCTAGGCGAGCCTAACACTGAGTTCATTATGAACCTGAGGAGGGAACATCGAGTCACTACCCCCAGCGAGATGACTTGGATGTGGCCTTGGGGATATGCGTTCTGGTTCACTCTCTACCGTGGGGCTACCGCAGTTGTGTATATGGGAAGGTTCGATCCAGAGAGGATGTTTGAACATTTGGAGAAGTATCACGTTACACATTTTGTGGGCAACCCCACCATATTCAGGAGAATGTTAGCAATGAAGGGGGCAGAGGAGAGATATAGATTGAGATTGGAGGCAGCTTTCAGCTCAGGGGAAACACTATCGCCAGAGCTCTTTAGGGAGTGGAAGAGTAAGTTCAAGTGTGAGATATATGATTGTATGGGCCAAACGGAGATGCATGTGTTTTGTGCTACCAGGCCAGGCTCTGTGAAGTTGGGCTCCATGGGAAAACCTCTCCCCACTATTCCTGTGGGGGTAATTAGGGATGATGGCTCTCCATGTAATGAAGGAGAGGTGGGCTACCTCTCAATTCACAGAAGCTTTAAGGGGTTGGCCTTAGGTTACCTGAACATGGAAGAGGAATGGAAGTCCAGGTTCAAGGGAGAGTGGTACATCACGGGGGACTATGCTTTCATGGACGCAGATGGCTTTCTCTGGTACGTATCTAGAGTTGATGACCTCATAAAGAGCAGGGGCTACCTCATAAGTCCAAAGGAAGTTGAGGACGTCCTACAGGAGCATCCAGCGGTGATGGAGGCAGCAGTGATAGGAATTAAGGATCCAGAACTGAGGGAGAGGGTCAAGGCATTCATAGTGCTTAGGGAAGGGGTCCTCCCATCGGAGGACCTAGCTAAAGACATAAGGGAATTCGTTTCGTCGAGGATAGCTCCATTCAAGGCACCTAAGGAGGTGGAATTTGTTGACTCACTCCCCAAGACGGTCACAGGAAAGGTTATGAGGCGAACCCTGAGGGGGCTTGAGGAGAGTGGCAAGTCCGTGGGAATCAGGTATAGGTTTTAAATTATATTTACTTCAACAGGATGGCAGAACTAAAGGGATCTAAGTTCTAATCTCATCAACACTCCTGGAAGCCTGGGGTCCCAATTGGAGCTAGATTGGCCTTCATTTAAACACATAAAGCCGTAGCCGGCTTAAAGAGACATCTAAGTAGACAGGTGGAGGGCGTCGTTGGGATGTGAACTGGTAAATTCCTGCGTCCACACAGTTCACCAACCGTCTTGATATGGAAAGAGTTCGACGATGGATTGCGGTAAGGTTAACATGCTAAGTTTTATTATCTCCACACAGATCCTAATTGAACTTGAAATGGCTTACTATAAGGATGTGAGAGAGTATCTTTCTTATTTAGAGAAGGAGGGGAAGTTAACGATCGTGGACATACCCGTGGACAAGAACACGGAACTCACCCCCCTGGTGAGGCTTCAATACAGGGGATTGGCGGAGGAAGAGAGACGTGGATTCCTGTTTACAAAGGTCCTCAACGGTACATCTGAGATGAGAGAGATCAGCAAAGTGGCCACTGGGATATATGCATCCTCCACTCACATTTACGCTATGGGGTTGAAGGCAGAGCCAACTAACGAGGCGATCAGAAGAAAATGGGAGGAGGCTCTCCTCCACCCGGTGAAGACCAGGACTGTTAGCGAAGCTCCAGTTCAGGAGGTGGTGATCACCAGGGAGGAAATGGAGAAGGGGAGGGGACTTAACATACTTCCAGTCCCAGCCGAGGTCCCTGGATTCAGTGGACAACTCCGAACCACCACTCACATAATAACGAAGGATCCCAAAAGTGGATGGGTGAACATGGGGAACTATTCAATGCATCTCATAGGTAAGTCAAGGGCTCTGTGGGAGATTAACAGGGGGAACCACGGCTGGGTTCACCTTCTCAACGCCAGGGACAGTGGAATGGACTACCTGGAATTCGCTGTGGTGATAGGTGGCCCTCCTGTGCTCTTTTATGTGGCTTCAGCCAAAGTACCCTATGGAGTTAATGAGCTCGAAGTTGCAGGGGGACTAGCTGGGGAACCCTTAGAGGTAGTGAAGGCCAAGACTGTGGACTTGGAAGTTCCAGCACATGCCGAAATAATAGTGGAGGGAAAGGTATCGACCAAGGACTTCATGGTAGGCAACGCCTTCGGCGAATATACAGGCTACATGGCGACAGATGTTTTCCTTAGGCCGGTGATGGAGATCACAGCAATTACCATGAGGAGAGACCCGATATTTGTGCATATAATGAGTCAGATGCCACCCAGTGAGAGTTCGAAGGTGAGGCAGATCTCGTCAGAGAACATTTACTACAAGTTCCTGAAGGATGATTGCAAGGTTCCGGGAATAATAGATGTCGCGTGGCACGAGCTCAGCCAAGCGCAGCTCTGCGTCATAAGGATGAAGAAGATCAACAACTCCCACCCTTGGCAGGTGTTGCACCTGGCAGCGGGCTACGAACCAAGGTGGGGAAAGATCTTCGTTACTGTGGACGAAGATATAGACGCAAGGGACTTAGACACAGTGATGTGGGCCATGGGATGGAGGATGCAGCCTGACAGAGACGTGGAAATAATCAAAGGTAGATTCGCCGGCTTAGACGTTTCAGCTTACAAGCCCGATGCCCCCCATAGCGAGAAGGAATCCCCGAATATTTTAGGTTCCTCGGCAATGTTGATTGATGCCACCAGAAAGTGGCCCTATCCTCCAGTCTCCCTCCCCAAGAAGCAATACATGGAGAGGGCATTGGAGCTCTGGAAGAAACTTGGTCTGCCAGCTCTGAAGCTTAGGGAGCCGTGGTATGGCTATGAGCTGGGGTACTGGCCTAAGGAGTACAAGGAGGACGCAGAGTACGTGGTGAGGGGTGACTTCGAATCCATAGGAAGGAGATTGGAGGAGAGAACTAAGAGAGAGAACGAAAGGCGGAGGGAGCAAAGTGAGTAGATTGAGATGAATTTCCAGCCCTTATTTAAATTGACCTCCTCAAATTTTTATAAGGAAATTCCGTTTCAATAAGATTAAACCTTCTTCACATTGCTAATAAGGTAGCTCTCTTGGAAAGACTGCAGCAACCATTCTGATTGTTTATAGTTTTTGAGTGACTTCCTCAATTGATCCTGCTAAAGTAAAAAACTATGCTCCATTTTACGCCTTGGGCTTCAATTGAACGGACTGGCCTACCACCAGAGATAAACAATATGGTGTGCCTCACGAGGGCTTATTATTCTGTAGTAAGGATGCAGTAGCGTGGAAGCATGAGGGCGATAGGTTCTGCCCTAGAGGCGAGGGAACTCCAGTTAGTGGGTATGCCGATAAAGAGGATAGAGGATCTTAGGCTCTTGACTGGACAAGGGAAATTTATTGATGATCTTCCCACTCCTCCTAACGTGCACTTCGCCAGTGTGGTCAGAAGTCCTTACGCACATGCAAGAATAAAGAATATAGATGTATCGAGGGCATTGGCCATGCCAGGTGTGAGGGCGGTAATCACTGGGAAAGAAATAAAGGATGTTACAGACCCTTTCCCGATGGCCATACCCACTCCAGTGAAGTATTATTCGGTTGCCGTCGATAAAGTCAGATATGTAGGAGAGCCGGTGGCGGTAGTAGTGGCGAGAGATAGGTTCTCTGCGGAGGATTCTGCGGACCTTGTGGAGGTTGAGTATGAGCCTCTTCGCCCTGTTCTAGATCCTGAGGCCGCCGCTAAGGGAGGAGACCTAATTCATGAGATGGCGGGAAGTAATGTGGTGTGGTCTAGGGAGTACAGTTTCGGTGATCCGCAATTGGCCATGAAGGAGGCATATAAGACGGTGGAAGTCAGGGTAAAGGTGCCTAGGTTCACCACCCCTCCCATGGAGCCATATGGAGTAGTGGCTAGTTATGATTCGGCCTTGGGGATCTTAACGGAGTGGACTAACTTTCAAGGTCCTTTCACCTTCTATTATATCGCAATGAAGGCCTTGCGTCTCACTGAGGAAAGGTTCAGAGTAATAGTCTCCCCGGATATTGGAGGAGGGTTTGGGGACAAGACGGCCCTCTTTCACTACATGACACTTATCGGTGCCACATCAATGATTAGTGGAGTGCCGGTGAAATGGATCGAGACAAGGACCGAACACTTCATAGGAAGTACAAGGGCGGCCTCACGTGTGGCCACGTTCAAATTAGGGTTCACCAGCGGAGGAGAGATAACTGTGATGACAGCTGACTTATTGGATGACGTGGGGGCATATCCTAGGTCTCCGGAGCCTGGACATGTCCTGAGGCAGTTGGGTAACTTCGTTGGCCCGTACAAGATCTCCCACGTCCAGATAAACGCAAAGGTGGTGGTGACAAACACCGTCCCCACCAGCCCCATAAGGGGGTTTGGTGGACAACACCTCTACTTCGCCTTGGAGAAGGCCGTAAACAAAGTGGCTGCAGAACTTCAAATAGATCCGCTAGCTCTGAGGCTCAATAACTTCATATCACGGGAACAGTTCCCCTATAGGACTCCAACTGGAGGGATATATGACAGTGGTGATTACCATACTGCCCTCAAAAAACTAATGGAGACCATAGGCTATCCAGAGATCAAAGCGAAGTTAAAGGAGGAGAGAAGGAGGGGAAGGTTGGTGGGACTCGGGGTGGCAGTTGGAATAGACCCCTCCGTATCCAACATGGGGTATTTGGACACGACAAGGACAGCAGAGCAGAGAGCGAAGGAGTCCCTTCCCAAGGGGGGAGGACAACATACAGCGGTGATCAAGATAGAACCTTCAGGTAAAGTAGTGTGCCAGCTAGACAGCGCCCCTCAGGGACAAGGACATGAGACAGTCGCCACTCAAATAATAGCTAGCGTATTAGGGGTGAAGGTTGATGATGTGAGGGTTGTTGCTGCTATCGATACGCATCAGACGCCGTGGTCGATTTCCTCTGGAACATATTCCTCTAGGTTCGGATCCGTAGGGATAAGTGCTATCTACTCCGCCGCTCTGAAGCTGAAGAAAAAACTCTTACGTATGGCGTCCAATGTATTAGAGGTTCCTGAGGAAGAATTGGAGCTTGTTAATGGGGAGATCCTATGGAAAAGGGATACAAGTAAGAGAGTCAGTATAAGAAGATTAGCAGGCCTGGTGCACTGGAATCCGCTTGCCGTACTGAGGGACGAAGATGAGGGACTTTACGCCTCCTCCACATACCACATAAAGACCTTGACCTCCCCAGACAATCTTGACAAGACAAATTCCTCTGGGACATATGGTTTCCTTGCCGACGCCGCCATTGTGGAAGTTGACAGAGAGACCTTCGATGTTAGGGTGCTAAGGTATGTCACGGTGCATGATGCCGGAACCATAATCAATCCAGGAATTGTAATGCAGCAGGTCATAGGCTCGGTCAATCAAGGCATAGAAGAGACGCTCTACCAGGAACTCAAATACGATGATGAAGGACAACCTCTGACAACCAATTTCGGGGACTACTACGTTAACTCTGCTAGAGAAGCAATAGACGTAGAGTCCGAACATGTGAGCACCAGGTCCCCCTTCACCCTCCTCGGATCTAAGGGAATCGGGGAGTCCAACACTGAGACTGCTCCGGCAGCACTCGCGCTGGCTATAGAGGATGCATTATCAGACTTTGGAGTGGAGTTTAATGAGCTTCCAATAACTCCAGAGGTAATTTGGAGAAAGGTGACGAAAGGTGGGAGAGGTTAGCCTCCCTATTAAGGGGAACGTGGTCGTTCCAGCGCGAAAATCCATTTTAGTGATTGTGGACATGCAGAATGAGTTCCTCAAGGAAGGTGGGACTAGATTCGTAGGAGAGACCGCCAATAGTGTCATAAGGAAAGTTGAATCCTTGCTACGTAAAGCAAGAGCCTCCAACGTCGTTAGAATTTTCCTGCAGTCCACAAGATATGACGAGTCTCCAGAACACAGGATATTCCATAGATCTAAACACCTAATTGAAGGAAGCTGGGGACATAAAATAGTGGAGGAATTATCACCTCGAGAGGATGAGATAATAGTGAAGAAGTTCTCACATGACCCTTTTAACCAAACAGAGTTGGAACGCATCCTTTCAGAACAGATGGATGGAAACCCTTGGGACTACCACGTAGTGGTTGGGGGAGTGGTAACAAACGTATGTGTGTATGAGACAGTCACTGGGTTCAGTGTGAGGAACTTTAGGGTTTACCTTCCAATAGATTGCACAACGTCCCCAGACCCAGACTTGCATGAAGCTGCTCTCAGGATGCTATATTATCCCGCCTACAGTTATAACGTTCTATTAACTAAGGAAGAAGAAGTACGCTTTGAGTAACTCTATTATGTTAGAGAATTTAGACGGTAGATACCGCCACAACTACTGACTCTTAGGTAAGAAAAGTAATTAGTAAAAAACACAAACTCTTAATTACCCAAGCTCCCTTCCTTTCGTTTCGACAGTGGGGATCAAACACAAAATTCCTATGAGAGTATAGATAAGTACCTCTACCCCCACATAGATTCCTGAGGACAGCCCATAGACGACTAGAAGCGATGATGCTATTATAGGCCCCAGTCCTCCCGCAAACGGTGTGGCTAATTGGTAACTGAGTCCTGATCCTGAGAATCTATACTTAGTATCGAATTGTTCTGAAAGGAAAGAACTGAAAGAACTGAAGCCTAGCCCCTCTGTTGCCGTAAGTACAATTATTGCCAATCTAGTGAGGGGTGGAGAACCTATCTGGATAAGATAGAACATGGGAACGCTAAGAAGGAGCACCGCTAATTGACCTATCAGTATCATTTTCTTTCTTCCTATGATGTCAGCTAGGTACATCCCTATTAATCCAAACACCACACCGGCCACTCCCGCTATTATTACAGAGGTTATGGTATAGGGTGGAGGAATTTTCCTCGCCGCTAAGTAACCTATACTGAAGACTTGACTTAGGTATCCCACCGCCGTTATGTATAACACGGTTCCAGTGAGGAGCAAGACCTTCTTCCATTCCTTTCTTAACAGCCTCACTGCTGGCATGTTCTCTATGGCCCCACTCTCAAGTATCTTCTTAAACAGTGGACTTTCCATAAGGGCGTATCTTATGGCAGCCCCTATTAATACCACCACTGCACCTATTATAAATGCAATTCTCCATCCTATATTTAGAAAAGCCGAACCTCTATATACGCTCTCTAAAGCAATAAAAGTCAAGTTGGCCAAAATAAGTCCGAAGAACACAGCATTGGCAACGAATCCAGCCCAGAAGCCTCTTTTCCCTTTTGATGATACTTCTACAACCCATGTGGTTGCTCCTCCCCACTCCCCACCTAGACCAAGTCCTTGTCCGAATCTAAGGAGCGTTAAGATGACCGGAGCAGCTAATCCGATCGTGTAAAATGAAGGGACTAATCCCATTCCCAAAGTACAGAGTCCCGACACAATTAGGGTCCACATTAAGGTATTCTTTCTCCCCCTTCTATCTCCCATATTACCAAAAACAAATGAACCTATTGGCCTTGAAAAAAACCCAACGGCGTAAGTAGTTAAGGATAATAGAAGTGCTGCTGCTACCCCTGTAAAAGGGAAAAACACCTTCGGCCACACAGACGAGGCTGCCACACCGCTCACGAAAAAATCATAATAATCTATCATGGTTCCAAAAAGGGCGGCCAAGGTAACCTTAGCTACTACAGACGTAGGATATCTTTCTGGTTCCATTGGTGAGAACCAGCTACTGGTTACTAAATCTACTATTTAAAGCTTCATATCATTAGTTCATCTGTCTCTTTGGTTTAGGTTTGCGAATTTAATTGAGGATATGACGTTTTTATTAAAACAGAAAACATATGACAAAGTTCCTTCTCCATAGTTCAATTATCTCTAAGAGAGTCATCAATGTCATCAATTATGGAAGGATCTTGAAGGTTTGCGTAGGGGCTTAATAGAGAGTGACAAGACTTCTGGAAAAATTGAATGATATTCTCGCCGTCGGAAATTTCATTGGGTTTAAAATCATAAGGAAAAAGAGCACTGTTGAGGGTTATGATATCTATTGAGATAGTGCTCTTTTCGAAACGTATATTCTGTAATAGTTGACTGTTGACCATCTGAGCTGAAATGGGGAAAGAGGAACTGCTGAAGGCTTCCGCGTCAGTACGGAGCAAATAGAGAATAACATCAACATATTAACATCAACATATTAACATCAACATATTAACATCAACATATTAACATCAACATATTAACATCAACATATTAACATCAACATATTAACATCAACATATTAAGAGGAATGGCCAAGAAAGAAAAATGTTTCTACATAAATCACTGCCATTCCATCCATTTCATTGGGAGCGGCTCAGATTTAGGGATCTTTTATGCATGGAGAAGACATGGAATGAAAATACTTTTAATCCACTATTTCATCACTTTATTGGGGCTTAAGAGTGGTAATAGATCTTGAGAATAATATAGTGAAACGTAAGGTAGTTTACGAAAAGGATAACGGTAGAATTAGATTCCATTTCTCCCAGCTGGAGCGTGAATTGGTTTGAAGGGATCACCAGATAATGAAAAATTCACTGGTGCCCACGGTAAGATGTTATATATATCCTTTCTAACTTATACGTTCGATATCCTGTTCTTTATAGCGCCAAGTTTCGTTATCCCATACCTTTCCAAATTAATATATCCCTCAGTGAACGTGGGAATCTCGCTGCTAGTAACGTGGGGAGGTTTCGCGGCGGGAGCCCTGATGAGGCCTGTGGGTGCTGGGGTAATGGGACCTAAGGTAGATAGCGTCGGAAGAAAGAGAATGTTGTATATAACGTTATCCGGAGCTACGATCGCTACGGCACTAATTGCTGTTGTGCCTACTTACAAGGAAGTAGGGGTTATAGCCCCAGTGATTTATACGATTCTTGAAATGATAGCTGGCTTCTTTATAGGCGCCGTAGTGTCTGTAGGGTTAGTTTATGGTCCCGAGAACTACCCTGAGAGACTCAGGGGTTTCCTCACTGGAGTGTCGGAGTCAGGCGGTAGTCTGGCCCACACCGTTGGTTCACTCTGGTTTTTACTGACTGCCTTGCTGGTCACGGGCGCAGCATATTTCATCTATGGATGGAGGATAATGTTTCTGGTCAGCATAGTGCCTCTAATTCTTATTTTTCCTGTTCTATATTTCACACCCGAATCAGAGATATTTACCCTTACAAAGAATAAAAAAAGACCCTCGAATAAATCCTCAGTGAGAACTCTCTTAGGCAACTCTTCCCTAAGGAAGACGTTTTTGATATTAATATTCATGGCAATAGGAATATTGGGTGCTGACAATCTTCTAATAAATCAACTTCCTACCTTTCTTCGCATAGTAAACAAGTTACCTGTGAATCATATTGCTCTAGTGGCACTAGTGGCTTCCTTGGGAGGGGTAGCAGGATCCATTATAGGAGGAGCAATTTCGCAGGGAACTGGAAGGAAGGTAACAGCACTTACAGCCACGGGATTATTGGCCATAATGAGCTACCTCTTCATCGTTCTGGGTAAACTGCAGGCTTCACTAATCGTAGATATGATGGTTATCATGGCATTGATGTATTTAGTGGATGGCTCTGGGAAGGCTTCACTTAGCCTCTACCTAAATGAGAGCTTCCCTACGTTCACGAGAGGCACGGCGTTAGGTCTAATATGGAACATTGGTTACGGAGTGGCCTCTCTATGGCCCCTCGTCATTAGTTCATTTATTGCTGTATATGGAATTAGAGTGTATCCCACGGTAGAGGCCTTGATGTTGGCCGCTCTAAGTGTTTTAGCGTTAGTCTGTGCGGGGTTCTCAAGAGAGCCCAAAGGTAATATACTGAAAGAGAAACAATCCCTTTTAGGGGCAACGGAAAATTAAAGCTAATAGAACTTTTAATTCCAACTGTTTTTTCAATAAAAAGCAATAAAACAAGCATAGATAGGAGTATTGCCTATGCTAACTGTCATAGATTCAACGATTCTCCTTAATGAATATACTGTAAGTTATGATTTGCTGCACCATGAGAAGAATCCCTTTAAAACTTATAAATAAGTAAGAGGAAAATTATTTGAGATGCTGCCTGAAATATATTCCAAGGAATGGTATTCATACATTCCTCCTCAGATACCTGAGAAATTTAATCCCACTGAACTGTTCCTTGACGAGAAGATAACTAAGTCGCCTAATAAAACAGCATTAATCATTGATGATCAAGTCCTCACGTTCAAAGAACTTTTATGGGAAGTATCGAGGGCTTCCAATGTTATCAGGGAGTTAGGAACACATCGCAGAGGAATTGTGATGATCGTTTCCTTTGACTCCGTAGATGCTATCACGCTTTGGATGGGGGCCGTGAGGATAGGCATGATCCCACTGTGGGTATCACCATTATATAGTAAGGAACAACTCGAATACTTCGCTCACGTGACAGAACCAGAACTCATATTCATTGACAGGACTTACATTAACACGTTAAATGATCAGCATAGTGGGATTCCTTCAAAGATTATTGCTATAAATGGAAGGAGTCAAGGTGTGGATGATTATGATTCCCTGCGCCGAAGGAGTTCTCCCAACTCTGAGCCCACTCCTCTTCATAAGGACGATCCCGCATATTTGCTTTTGTCGGGGGGAACAACCGGAAAACCAAAGGTGGTCGTACATATAGCAAGGGACTTCATTAACGTACCTCATAGGCACTCTAAGTTTATGGATTGGAGGGGGGACGACATCCACTATGCTACCTCTCCAAAGTACTTTACCCATGGCATATGGCCGGGAGTTCTAATACCACTCACCAACGGAGCCACTGCTGTCCTTGCCTCAGGTAGGCCTAACATTAATGTCATGGTTGATATTATTGAAAGGCATGGGCCAACTGTATTAATTACCGTACCCACTGTCATAAAGTGGCTTTTGGACCTGAATCCAGAGGTGAGGCCTAATATGAGGAATATTAGGATGGTGATTTCCGCCTCAGAAAAGTTACCACAGCTACTTCAAGATAAGTTCAAGGAAATATACGGTGTGGAAGTTTTCGACTCCATAGGGAGTTCAGAGATCACTTATGAATGGATATCTAACAGACCTGGATATAACAAAAGTGGAACCACTGGAAAACCAATTTTTGGAGTAGAAGTCAAACTTATTGATCCTGAAACTGGGGAGGAGGTGAAGGAACCCAATAAAGTGGGCGAGGTGTGGGTCAAAAGCGACACTAATGCCATCCTCTATTTAAGGGATGTGGAGAAGACCAGAAGGACCATTATCGGTGAATGGATTAGGACAGGAGACACTATGTACTTCGATGAGGAGGGTTACTTCATTCACGTGGGAAGAACCGATGATCTCTTTAAGGTGCATGGGATGTGGGTATCTCCTCTCGAAATTGAGGAAGTTCTACTCAAACATCCTCATGTGGTTGAAGCGGCGGTAACATGGGGAAAGGATGAGAACGGCCTCAACTCGCCGGTTGCTTTTGTTGTCTTGAAGAAGGGGATAGCAATAACACCTCAACTGGAGGCAGAGCTTAAGGAAATGATTAAGAGGGAGTTAGGAGGATATAAGGTCCCCTACCATATAATTCAGTTGGAGGAATTGCCTCGAACGGTTCTACTTAAGTTAGATAGGAAAAAATTAAGAGAGCTATTAAATTCAATTTCAGTAAATCAATAGTGCATGATCCACCAAGAACACGGCAGATCCTGTGAAAGTGTTAAGGAAGAAGGTAACATGTACAGCTAGCAAAATACAAAGCTGTCGTCTGAGATCAGCTCATATGTTGTGCAGTGTGTCCATAGTGTCGTCGCTTGTCAGGATAAATTATCTCTTCATTAAGAACTGTGCGACTGACACCAATTAATGAGGATCGTGTCGAGTTAACAGATCTCGTAGGCATCTGTTAATTTACCTTATCCGTGCCGACACTATTGACATACTGGTGTTGTGAACCGATACATTTATAGGCCTTTCGAAAAAACTATAAAAATGAATTCCTTCAGTTGGGACTTAAGGGACTGGATCGAAGATATAAGAAGGGAGGGTCTTCTTAGAGAAATTAAGGGAGCTGATTGGGACCTAGAGATAGGTGCCATAACAGACATTAATGCAAAGACAAATAGATTTACTTTACTGTTCGACGAGATAAAGGGTTATCCTAAAGGTAAGAGACTACTCACCGGCGCACTCTTGGACGCCCGTAGAGTCTCGAGGTCGTTAAACATGGGCCCATTAAAGGGAGATATGGAGCTTGTAAGGAGGTTGAAGGAAAGAATAGAGTTTGCAAATAAACACTTGGACGAGTTCCAGCCACTATACAAGTCCGAATCTCCTCTGTTTGCGAACGTCATCTCTGGAGATTCTGTAAACATACTTGAGCTTCCTGTACCAAAGTGGTTTCAAAACGATGGCGGTAGGTACATAGGAACCTCAGATGCAGTGATAACCACTGATCCAGATACAGGATGGGTAAACATCGGAACCTACAGGATCATGGTTCACGATGCCAGGACTCTAGGTATTCTAATAGAGGGACCGAGACATGGGAGGATGCATTTACAGAAGTGGTTTGATAGAGGTAAAGCTTGTCCAATCGCAGTCTCCTTCGGTCATCATCCATCAATCTCCATCTTTGCTGGGATCGAAGTGCCACAGGGAGTTTCAGAGTATAACTTCCTAGGGGCAGTGGTGGGTGAGAGAGTTCCTGTCGTAAGAGGTCCCGTGACAGGCCTCCCTATACCCGCAAACAGCGAGGTGGCAATAGAAGGATATATAATCAATGAATTCAGGCAAGAAGGTCCCTTCGGTGAATACATGGGATATTATTCGGGTGGAGCTACATTAAGTCCAATAATAAAGGTAGAGGCGATTTACTTCCGCAATGACCCCATAATGCTTGGTACCGCAAGTGGGAAACCGCCCTATGATTACAGCTACTTCAGATGTCCTCTAAGAGCTGCCCTCATATGGGACGTTCTAGAGAAGAGTGGGATCCCAAACGTTAATGGTGTATGGTGTCACGAAGCGGGATACTCCAGGGCCTTCACAGTTGTTTCGGTGAAACAATCCTATGCTGGGCATGCGAGACAGACAGGATACGTTGCGGCCCAATCAAGGGCTGGAGCCTTGGGAGGTAGGTATGTGGTGGTGGTTGATGATGATATAGATCCCAGTAATTTGAACGATGTAATTTGGGCTATGTGCACAAGGACAGATCCTAGCTCCACCATAGATATAATAAAGGATACGGTTGGTACTCACATTGATCCCATGGTTCAGCATGAGCCGAGCAAGGATATAAGGGAATATACAAGTTCCAGGGCTATTATAATAGCTGTTAAGCCTTTCAGCCGCTTAATAAGAGGGGATTTCCCAATCACCGTTTCGCCTAGGGCTGACGTAAAGCAGGAAGTTCTGAGAAAGTGGGGAAACATCCTTGGTGTATCCGAGAACTTAGACTCCAATAGTTAGAACTATAAGTAGAAGCATATGTGCCAACAGAAAATTATTGTTCGGGGAAGTCAATTGCCTATAAGTTCCTATTTTGCATTTAAAGAATCGAATTTACTTATCTCTTTCATCATTTTCGTAAACCTTAACTGATACTCCATTTTGATATTTGTATCGTCAAAGAGAACCGGGGAAGTTATGGGAGCCTCTTCCGAGTAATCTACTTTCAATCCTGTTACAGTAGTACCGTACACTTTTTCCCTCTCATCGTCTATCGTAAAGGAAATTGCAACTTGAAACTTAACATATATTGCTCTGGGAGGTAGGAAGAGGACCAGAGTACCTTTCTTCTTCGTAGCTAAATGGTGATCAGTAGTTGTGCCTGAATGTACACATAGATACAATGATGTAGGTGAAGTAGTTACAACTTGATAAGGTGAGAGGAGTGCAGGATGTGGATAAGCGTTATCGTCTGTAGTCAAAACAATGATAACTAGGTTAGCTCGAGGCGAGGAGGGTGAAAGAAGCCGAAGGATCTCTTCTACTTTATTCATAACAAATACATAGCAGAGGACCGTAAAAGCTTCTAATGAGCCGTGGATTGTGCCTAGTTCAAGTTAAACCGACTATATGGAAAAGGGGTTGCGGGATATAGTCTGAGAAGCTAACCAGAGGAGGCTACTAGCACATACGGAAAGTTATGTTTAAATGAGGTCTATTCAATAGCTCGCTGATGAAAGGACATCAATCCTTTTTAGACAAAAAGTTAAATGATAACTAAGTTGTATGGTCACGTAAAGGGGGAATAATGATGTCTTTTCACCTTCTATTACCGTCAGAGCTAAAGACGTCAGGAACCCAGCGTCTAATGCCTGACGTTTGAAGATTAGATGGTCTAAATTGGATGTGGATCCATTCTATGATAATCTATGATAATCGAACCTCAACATACCTTATAATTTTTTAATGTTAACTGAAAACACTAGTTGGGTGAACAGTGATGAGGCGTAATATGGAGTTCTTTGATACAAGCTCCTTAGAGTGGAATAGGTTAGGAGAAAAAGTTTACGAAAAGATCCTTAGCAAAGATGAGGAAACAGGTTCTTATACAAGGTTACTGAAGTTTGAACCTGGAGGTAAAATAGAGAAACAGCAGGAACACCCTTTCTTTGAGGAAGTTTACATAATTGAAGGAACACTCACCGATCTCTCGCTAAATAAGACCTTCTCTAAGGGGATGTATGCGTTCAGAAATCCAGGTATGAAACATGGCCCTTATGTCAGTATAGATGGATGTCTAACCATAGAGTTCAGGTATTTCCCTAGTAAATAAGAAGTCATGCTTAGTTTCAACTTATAAACCGTTTTTATGAACTTGCCCCTGCCCTCATGGACAGGGCCTCCTCACAGTATTCCCGCTTCATTGGTTCGTCTTGGCCATGGGGAGAGGGCTCCGCCGGTTACCGTCTCAGCTCTTAAGATACGTAACTCGCACTAGCCGTTAATGGGGTAGAGGCATGCTTGACTTACCATCGCCTGAGCACCTTAGTAACGCTTACCCTATCATTGTCGATGGTGCTGAAAAATCTAAAACCGTAAGATTATCATCCATTCAGGCTAACTTTCACCATTAAACCTCCAGTGGGATGAAGCCCATTAGCTGTGATATGTTTTTTAATTGGACCGGATTTCAGTCTACAGGACCTGGCTTTATTCCTGACCCATAGAGATTTCAGCCAAGAGGTCAGCGAGATGAATTTTAAGTTGTTAAACACCATTATTCTACACAGAGGTTAAGCTGATGAGGCTTATAGTAGGTGTAACGGGAGGTAGTGGGGCTATATATGCTATAAGATTGCTCGAGGAGTTGAGGAAAAAAGCGATAGAAACTCATTTAGTGGTATCTCCCTCCGCTGCGATGACAATTAAATTCGAGACGGACTACAGGCTCGACTACGTTGAGTCTTTGGCCTCTGCCAAATATAATTTCAAGGATATCTCAGCACCGATCTCCAGTGGTTCCTTTAAGATCGATGGAATGGTAACCATACCCTGCAGTATGAAAACATTGGCAGGAATAGCAACCGGTTACTCAGACAACTTGATCTTAAGAGCTGCGGATGTGACATTAAAGGAGCGTCGACCCCTTGTTTTAGTGATTAGAGAAATGCCTTACAACCTCATTCACATAAGAAACATGCACATGGCTGCGAGAGCCGGTGCCATAATTCTCCCAGCCTCCCCTGCTTTCTATCATAGACCAAGGACTATGGAGGAACTGATCGATCAGGTGGTAGGAAGAGTTCTTGACATGTTTGGAATAGACCATACCCTCTATAGAAGATGGTCAGGTCCCCTGGATAATTTGCCAAAGCAGATCGAGGAAAGCAACGATAAGATGTGATTGGAAGATTTGACTTTATCCCCTGGCTTTGAACGTCATACTTCAATTCTTGTTTGCATCTCAGAAGTGCTCAGGAATATATCGCTCGACATTTAGACGAAATAGTGTTTTTTAACTTGTTTATTAGATTCTATCTCTCTGGATATTTCAGAAGGGCTTCTGAAAGTCTTCAAATTAACATGATATTTCATATTTCCCAACAAGCACATTCATACGTCTATCAGTAGAATATGCCTTTTAAGAATATTCCTAAGGTCAGGCTTTTAGAGGTGGGGCCTGAGGAAAGCCTTTACTACTAACTGGCCTTCTACACATTCTAGGTTAATTGTCCTCTGAAGTTTCTAAGATAGTCCGGCATCTGAAATTCATTGGCGTTTGGCTAAATACAGTTCCTCAAACCATACTTTCTCCATGAGTGAGCAAAATACTGATATATAGGCTATATAGGTTTTAATTGTTGAACAATGACTAACTATTCATCAAAATTAGGCACCAGCTGAGTTGGAACTGAAGTTACTCTTAACTAAATCAGACAACATTTTTCGCTGGGCGTTCCTTATATGATAAACAAACGTCGACTCTCTAATTCCCAGGGCTGATGCTATTTCCTTTGCCTTGACTCTTCTAGGATAGTCAAAGTAACCCATCTCCAATGCGTAAAGAAGACTCCTATATTCCTGGCTGGTTAACCTGGCATTAGGCATGTAATCTATGGCGCTTACATGCCTCACCTCACCTATTTCACGCATTCCTTTTATTATAGAGGGAATCATATGTTCGTAGGCCAATACTCTCCAATGCTCTTCTCCGTTTATCTTCGAGGAATCTAAAATGATAGCATTATATGTCGTTAGAATTGAGGTCACAGAGTCAGTATACTCCCGCGTAAATTCAACCACGAAGGCTCCCCCCGTCCTTGATATCCCTTGAATAGTCTTTATGACACCTTTATCCTTAAGTTCAGATATGTTCTTATAACCTCTCTCCCCTGTGACAGCGAAGATCTTTAGCGTGTTCCTCTCGGCTTGGGGAAGGAGCCCAACGATCCTTACCATCGCATCGCCCAAATAATAACTACTCCAACAGTTATCATGTATGATTCTGATTGACAATAACTTAATTGGATACTTAGGGAGTGATGATTTAGCCACGAATATGTATACCATCTCAACCCTTTAACTTTATCTTCTCAGGGATTGAAGGAAGTGATGATTGTCTTACATTATGAACTACACCACCCTTTTTATTGTGGGCTTTACTTCGTTATATTACTTACCCAGAAGTAAAGTACCAAACCGCACAGGCTCGACCATCTCGACTCTAAAGATACGAATGTAACCACTTTACTACGGCCGATGATGAGATAAAGGTGTACTTCGCTGGTAGGCATCGGCGTGGTCTTTACCCCTTGATTCATAGAAACCAGAATAGTAGCTTAGAACGCTTGTTCTATGAGGAAGCGACCTATCTCTTACTGTAGTCGTCGGCCCCTTAAACTCCCATATAAGATAAAAGCCTTAGGTCCATAAGTTGATAGAGGTATTTACATATGAGAGCGGCGGTGCTTCACAAATATAAAGAGGCTATCCAAGTGGAAGACGTTGAGATCTCTGGACCAAAAAAAGGTGAGGTGCTCATCAGAGTATCTGCGACAGGCCTATGTCACTCCGATGTTAATGTCTTCCTGGGGCATACCCCCGCAGAGACACCTGTTGTAGCTGGTCATGAGATCGCCGGAGTGGTAGAGGATATAGGGGATGACGTTAAAGACTTCAGGAGAGGAGACAAGGTTGTAGCTTCATTTATTCAGCCCTGTGGAAGATGTAGAAATTGTGTATCTGGAAGAGAGAACCTCTGTGAGACATTTATCGCCAATAGGCTTAGGGGGGCCTCACTTGATGGCTCCTACAGACTACACCTACGAAACGGAACTCCACTCAAGGCCTACATGGGTGGAGGCTTCGCGGAGTATGCTATCCTACCAGAGACCGCACTAACCAAGGTACCAGACGAATTAGAACTGAAAAAGGCGGCCGTGTTAGGTTGCGCTGGTCTCACTGCTTATGGTGCTACGGTAACAACTGGTCGAGTAGAACCAGGAGAGAGAGTGGTTGTGATCGGAGCTGGGGGAGTTGGATTGTCAATTGTTCAATTACTTAAATCAATTGGAGCGGGGGAGATTATTCTTATTGACGTGATAGACTGGAAACTAGAAAAGGGAAAGGAACTTGGAGCAACGACAACAATAAATAGTTTAAAGACAGATGTGGTCAACTTCTTTAAAGGAATAGGGGGAGCGGACATGGTCGTGGAAAGCGCTGGTAGACCTGAAACCATAGACCTAGCTATGAACTTGGTGAAGATTGGAGGAAGGATAGTGTTAGTGGGAATACCACCAGCGGACGCCAGCATAGGCATAAGGCCGGCTACATTGATACGTAGGGGAATCCAAATCCTTCCAAATCATGGAGCAAGACCCAGGACTGATCTCCCTAGGCTCGTAGAGATGGCTAGAACGGGAAAGTACAACCCTGAAGCCCTAATTACTGGGGAATATAGTCTCGAGGAGCTAAATGAGGCTGTGTCTGCATTGCTAAATGGTAGGTCCTTAAGGACGCTAATAATTCCATAGAGTTCAGTTATAACTTTTTAATGCCCCTAACAATTTCAATGATACTGAAACCAATAAACTCCACTCCTTAACTAACCCCAAGGATAGCGCAAGAGGTTTACTGCGCAAGGAATGATTAGTTCGGACCAGCACGTTGAGGTAGATGTGCTGAGTGCCTCGAGAAGTTGCGACCACGGATCGAGACTATTAGGAAAGCAAATAGAACTTGAACTTGAGTTCAGGAACTATGATGAGGTTGCCAATTGAGCAGGTTCATCACCATCTTTACAAACCTTTCATAGTCTACCTCATACACGACATCCATCTCTCCCCCGAGCTTAATCATCTTCCCCATGAAGTAACCGTTGACGTGCCCTGGACCAGTATAGTCTATTACGGTTGAGCCCCTGGTTAAACAGTCACAGTTCTCAACATCCACCCTCTCCCTCCTCACGTCTGTAGCCACTGATCTATCCAGGGCCACCGCCGTGGTCAGAACGTCTGGATGAGGATGCCCTCTCATTCCCTGCCTCTTGGTGGCGAAATCTCTGTAGTGCCTATATGATTGAACATAGTATTTGGCCATTGTGGTCTCCAGTGACTGCATCCTGTTCCACGTGCCGTCATCTATAGCGTTCTTTACAGCCACCTCCCAGGGTAACATGATCATGTTAGCTCCGCTCTTGAGTACAATTTTTGCGGCATCGGGATCCACCCAGAAGTTGTACTCTGCGACAGGTGTGATGTTTCCCCTCCCATAGATGGTGCCTCCCATTATGTATATGGCCTTGAGCCTCTCTGCGACCCTCCTGTCCTTAAGCATGGCCATGGCTATATTGGTTAGAGGAGAGATGGCCATGACCTCCAACTCCCCAGCATACCTATCGGAGAGCTCAACTATGGCGTCAACCGCGTGTTTTGGATCAGGCTTTAACCTAGTGGGCGTCATCTTTGTCCCTCCCACTCCTCCCTCTCCATGCACGTCCTCCACGGTTACGAAGGACTTCACCAAGGGCCTATCTGCGCCAATGTAAACAGGGGTCTCAGTCCCAGAGAACTCGACCGCCCATAACGCATTGTTCACCTCCTGTTGGAAGGAGATATTTCCCTCAACCACTGTTATACCCAGTACCTCGGCCCCATAACTGAGGAGCAAAAGGAAACTGGTTATATCATCTTCAGCTGTGTCGCAATCCAATATGAACTTTCGAGTCATAATGATAATTATCGTCTATAATATAAGCCATTAAGCCCCCACCTCTCTGTAAATCTCCAGGATCCTCTTTGCTATAATTTCCCATCTCCACTGCTTGGCCTTGGCCAGGTTAGCTTCCCCAATTCTCTTGGCAAGTTCCTGGGAGCTTAACAGAGTGTCAATGGCGTTAGCCAGCTCATCCTCATCCGAGACGAGGAAGCCATTTTCCTTGCCTATGAGGTAGGGAAAGACGGTCTTATTCCTTGCTATTACCGGCTTGCCCCTCGCCATGGCCTCCTTCACAACTAGTCCTTCGGCCTCCACCTCTGAGGTCAAGATTAGGGCCGTACATGAGTCCAATAGGGCATATTTAGTGGCCTGATCAACATCAAGCATGAACTTAACCCTATCTTCAAGTCCTAGGGACTTGACCAATGCTTTCAACTCATTAAAGTAACCGACGTCATGTACCTGTCCCGCCAACACTAGGTCCACACCGCTCACCTTCCTTAGTGCCCTAATTGCCATGTCCTGCCTCTTGATCCTGAAGAACCTCGCTAGGAAGAGAAGGAAAGGCCTATCAGTTTGGATCCTGCGAGGAGGAAGAGTGAAGGCCTCCTCTTCCACTCCGTTCGGCACTACTCTAATTTTGGTTGCTGGGAATCCACGCTTTATCATCTGCTCCCTCTCCCATTCGCTAACTGCAATCAAGGCGCTTAACCTCCTGGCCATTGCTCTTTGTAGGTAATCTAACGCACCCCTAGAGGTCACCAAGGACGCATGACTAGTCATTAGTGTGGGAACTCCCCTTGACCTTAGGTCAAGAAGTAGGAAGTAAATGGTGTATAGGTTCCAGAGGCTGAGCTTCCTCCCTAAGTTATGGAAGTGAAGAACTGAGGGAGAGTCCCCGAAACTCCATGTTCTGCTATGCCTTACAATCCGTATTCCATCTATGATTTCGCTTTCGCTGAGCGCTCCACGTTGGGTGTACGTGTCCCTGGTGGTATGCACCTGCACCTCCACAGACTGTCTCACCAGCTGTTTGCTTAGATTGTAGACATGGACCTCAGTTCCTCCCTTCACGGGAAAGAAGAGCGGAGTCAGCATCCACACCTTGAGCCCAGACATTTGAAGACCTAAAGTAGTAATAGGTGTCCCGCTTATGAACCTGGCTTTTTCATAACATGTCAGCTGGAAAATTCAGCATATCCCAAGTGAGGGATATCGTTGGTGAAGCTGACTTCCTTCACGCTTGCGAGAATCCCATCGATTCGTGTTTACATCCCTCATGTGAGGGACCGTTGGGAGGTTCAGAGAACCCTCCTATTCAGGTTAGTCACGGCGATAACGACGGGGTAGTTCTCATAACCGCAAGGGCAGAACATTAGCTCACCTCGACGAATATTACGCGATCCGTGGCTGTCATTGGCAAGGTTCTAGGAAGCGGACTTAACACCTTGGTGAGTATTCATCCTTGAGGAATCCCCCAAAATCGAGGATCAATATACTCGATGGATTTTGGTATCATTTTAGCGATCAAATGAAAGAGGTTTTCTCGCCCACAAACGGGAGGGGTTCAGTCATCAAGGGTCGGCTGTAAGTTCAGATTAAGCTTCTCCTGAAGTCAAGAAATGCCTTGAATATTTTACCGGAGGGAGGAAGTTCCTCCTTCCCCAGGACCCTTCCATACTTTGCCAACTCCTCCCTTGGAGAGGAATAGACCTTGGCCACATGAGTTCCCAAAACAGTGTATGCGTAGGTGGGCTTGAGTTCTATTGCCAATCTGTAGAAAATTGCCTCTATGAATTTGGACTCCACCAGGAAGGAGTCCGCATCGTTCTCCTTGACCACGTCAAGTCCCTCCTCGGCATGTTGACTAACCTTCCTCTCATAGGATGCATGTACGGTCAACGTTCCATCGTAGACTATGAGCACTGAGAGTGGATCTTGAGAGGATATCTTCTTCAGGGTCTCAAGATATTGGGCCTCGCTATCGATCTCCACTGACACTGAATAGACATGCCTGGGCCTTGGGTGGAGCTTGAGGGCCGCCTTGGATATTGCCCCTATCAATCCCTTGGAACCGGCAAGACCCCTCCACTTCACTAAGCCTAACCCAGTGGCACCCCTCACCCATAACGTGAACTGAGAGGGTCTGCCGTACCTGGTGGAAAGGGGACCAGGCTCGTTGGACGCTAACATTCCCCCCACCGTCCCATCATAGACTGAAGCCAGGAGCAGTTCGTTCTGAGCGGCCACTTTCCTTATATCCGGTACCCTGACCCCCGCCTCGCTCTCCACCACGTCCCCTGAAAGTTGAAAGTCCTTCATGCCCTTAGTGGTTATGGCGACCTCTGCTTCCTTTAGGTTGGAGTGTGTCCCAGTACCGTAGACTATCATCCTTCTCCCATAGTTGGCCCTGAATTCCTTGAGGAGCTCCTCTTCGTTAGCTGGGGCCAGTACCTTCACGTATTCTTTAGTTGCAGGAAAATGACTTATAAGGAATGGGGCTTAACGCTCTCCACAAAGGTGAGGTCAAACGCTTTGGCTGGTGTTCACCACGGGCAAATGCAACCTGACCTGCTCATACTGCGGTGGCTCATTTGAGAGCGAGGTTGTACCTTGGACAGTCAAGTACGATCTGGAGGCCTTAAAGCGGACCATTGAAAGGGACAATGATGCCACGGTTATTTTCTACGGTGGTGAGCCGCTCTCCAACCCAGCCTTCATAATGAAGGCGATGGACTCAATTAAGGCCACGAGATGGGGGATACAGACTAACGGCACGTTAGTGAGATTGCTCCCAGAGAGGTATTGGAGGAGGATGAATGTGGCCCTACTCTCCATAGACGGAAGGAGGGAGATCACCGACAAGCACAGGGGGAGGAAGGTGTATGACACGGTTGAGAGAAACTTCAGGTACATTAAGTCCCTAGGAGTGCCCACAATAGCCAGGATGACTGTCACTGAGGACACAGACATATTTGAGGACGTTACCCACCTCCTGGGCCTAGGGTTCGATAAGGTTCATTGGCAACTTAACGTAGTTTGGACTGAAAAGTGGAGGGTGAGGGAGTGGGCCCAGGCCTCATACTTGCCAGGTATGAGGAAGCTAATGGACCTTTTCGTTGACTCCCTCAGAGAGGGCAAGGTGTTGGGAATAGTGCCAATTTTGGGGGTAGTGAGTGCACACTTTCATGGAGGCTATCTAGGATCACCCTGTGGCGCGGGCTACAAATCGTTCTCCATAACGACTGATGGGAGGGTTCTGTCCTGTCCCATAGCCGTTAGAGAGAAGTGGGCAGAACTGGGAACTGTCCAACAGTTCAGGATATTGGAGGATCCTCTCCCTGAGCCCTGTAAGCAGTGCGAGTTCAGGACTTACTGCGGAGGGAGGTGCTTCTACGCATCCAAGGAGAAATATTGGGGGGAGGAGGGATTCATGGAGGTGGATGAAATAACCAAGGAGTACCTGAGGATAGTGCTATCGAGGATCAACGAAATAGAGGACCTCATCAGGAGGGGGGTCGTGTCTCTTGAACAGTTAAGGTATGACCCCACTGAAGACTCGTCTGAAGTGATTCCATAGCCCTCCTGAGCTCGAGGTGACCCAAGTACTTGGAGGGGATCCTCTTGGGCTCCATGAGGTGGGAGGTGTTGGGATGGGACTTCAACCAATCTATTATGGCCCTGTTTCCAACCCTCCTGAAGAAGTAGCCCATCTTTCCCTCTCCCTCCCATGGCTCCCTGAACTTAACGTAATATTCTATCAGGGCGTCACAGACCTTCCAGACCTCATTTGAAGGTACCTGGTAAAGATAGATCTCCCCCGTATCTGGATCAATGAGGGGCTCTCCCTGATTCCTTCCGTCCGTTGTACCTCCTATCTTTAGCATGTATAGTTCGTAGCCACTTCCGACCCACCCTATGGCCCTCGTTGCCGGCCTGGAGCACTGGGCTACACAACCGGAGACACCGATGGATTCAGCCAGATCTCCCCACCTTTCCTCTAGCTGATCAATGAGCTTTGGTTCGAACCTTTCGGAGTCAGTGAAGGAGAGCTTACACGTTGGAAAACCAACACAAGCTATGGAGTTGGTCCTTAATCTAGAGTAAGGCCTTCCGTTCCTAAACCCGTAACCGAAGGCTCTCAAGTCGGAGAGAAACTCCTCCCTCCTCTCCTCGGGTATATTACACAGGAGAAGATGTTGTTGCGGAGTTATTAGTGCCTCCAATCCCTCATACTTGTCCATAATGTACCTGACCATGGATTTTATCCTTCCGTTGGGTCCGTCTATGAGCCGACCGTTCTCAACATATACGCCGAAGCACCACGTGTCTCCACTTTCCTGCTTGGTCCACCCCAAATGGTTTGCCCTCTCTCCTAGGTTTAGGGGAAGGGGAGGGTGAAGCTTCATTCCAGAGGCCTCCTGGACCCTCATGCGCATCCACGCTATGCCCATGAGGTAGACGAGGTACTTCAACCTGGCCCAATGCCTGTTCTTCCTGTCCCCCCACTCCGCCTGAACCCTGGCAATGGTGTCAAGGACCTTAAATAGTTCCTCCCTTGAACCTACGTAGGCAAGGGGTTGAGCCAGGGCGGCGAAGGTGGGGAAGGCGTTATTCTCCCCTTGGGAGCCACCAACATAGACGTTAAAACCTTCTAACCTGCCATCCCTTACCACTGGTACCACTCCAACGTCGTTGGTCAGGACCTCTATGCAGTCGTCGAGAACATCTCTTTCCCCCAAGAGAACTGACGCTATACCTATCTTAAATTTCCTGGGGAGAAGATTATCTGGATATTTGAAACTGCCCTCCTGCGGTCTCTCCATTAGCCTGGGACTCTCGGATAACTCAAATATCTGCACGAACGCCCCAGTTGGTAATTTGAAGTAATTTGCCACGTCCCTCGCTAGAGAATTGGCGTCGAAAATATTGGAGTATCTTGAGAGGGGACAAGCCACGGTGTTCCTTACGTTATCGCCGCATCCATTGAGAGTTAGGAGTCCAGAGGACACCAGCTCCCTTACCAACTCCAACAGATTGGACTTCCTGACGTGATGAAATTGTACGTCCTGCCTCGTTGTGAGCTTTATGGATGGCCTAGGCTCCCCAGTGTAGGCGTCACTGACGGTGTATTTATTTGAGATTTGATCTATTGCCCTCCACTGTTCCGAAGTTAACGGACCGCCTCCTGGTATGGCCACCCTTATCATATATATGTGGTCCTTTCCCTCCCCTCTCTTCACCTTGTCCCTATTGAATTCAGCGTAAATGCCGCATGACTTAAGAACGTCCACTGCCTTGGCTGCCACTTCGTCACCCTCTTCCCTCAGGGTGGCAGATACGTTCAGTCCGTCCGTCCTCATTCCCCTCGTGGAAAGCTTGACCTTCTCGACTTCACTGTACTCGCTCCTATCCGTTCTAAACCTAGGATTTATTGTGTCCATATCGTTATAGACAATAAAAACAAGCTATAAGTTAATGATCTTTCCAACTATGAGCAGTATTCAATATTATGCCTGTACGTACTCTCGTTAGAAAAATTCAACCTCCATATGCCCAGGAGTATAGGATCCTACTAAAGGATACTAAAGTTGATACATATATAGAGAATATATCGCGACCATGAACGATTCTTCTACCAATTACCGTAAAGAATGTCATCATTAAAAAATGCGTAGTTTGTGGGCGTAATATTTAAAATCCTTGAACTGTTGTGGGAGTCATGGACTTCGAGTCTAAGACCGCGGAGGAGCTGGTGAGGTGGACCTTTCAAGAGCACGGGGAAAGGGCCTCGATCTCCTGTAGCTTCGGCGCTGAGGATGTGGTACTGGTGGACATGGCGTATAGACAGGGGGTTAAGTTCAGGGTGTTCACCTTGGACACGGGCAGACTACCGCAGGAGACTTACGACGTAATGGAGGAGGTGAGGAGGAAGTACGGGATCAACGTGGAGGTTTACTTCCCGGACAGGGAAAGGGTAGAGGAGATGGTGAGAAGGTTCGGCCCCAACCTCTTCTACAGAGGGGTGGAGCTGAGGAAGTTCTGTTGTCGTGTAAGAAAGGTGGAGCCTCTGGCCAGGGCCCTAAATGGACTGACCGCATGGGTGACGGGACTAAGAAGAGAGCAGTCCGAGACAAGGGCCGCCGTGGCGAAAGTTGAGGTTGATCAAGCTCACGGAGGTATCCTCAAGGTGAACCCGTTGGCAGACTGGACTTGGGAAATGGTGTGGGATTACATAAGGAGCAACGGGGTGCCGTACAATAAACTCCACGATAGGGGATACCCAAGCATAGGATGTGCGCCGTGTACGAGGGCCGTGAGGCCTGGGGAGCCCCTTAGGGCAGGTAGATGGTGGTGGGAGGAGGACAAGAAGGAGTGTGGCATGCACTTCTAGGTGAGTGGCTTGATCCCGGCACCGCATGGAGGAAAGTTGGTGGACAGGCTAGTCCGCGGTAGGCGCAGGGAACGCTTACTAGAGGAGGCGAGGGAAATTACAAAACTTGAGCTTGACCTTGGGAAGGCCCTTGACCTAGAGAACATTGGAGAGGGAGTGTTTAGTCCACTTGAGGGATTCATGAATCGAGAGGAACTGACAAACGTATTGAGGGAGAGAAGGTTGCCAGACGGAGTACCCTGGACCATACCCATACTTCTGCACGGCCAGTTGAAGGAGGGAGACGAAGTGGCCCTCACCCACGGGAGGAAGGTGATCGGTATAATTACGGTGGACGACTCTTTCACTTTTGATTTAGGTGAGATGGCCCGGAGGGTTTTCGGCACCGAGGATCCCAATCATCCAGGCGTCTCAAGGGTGAGGTCTCAGGGAAATAGGTTCGCCGCTGGAAGAGTGGATCTTCTAGACAGGGTGGAGGACAAGTTCCTTGAAAACTACCTCCCTCCAGCCCAAGTGAGAAAGATAGTAAAGGAGAAGGGCTGGAAGACGCTGGTGGGCTTCCAAACCAGAAATGCACCTCACACTGGGCATGAGTACGTTCAGAAAGTGGCTCTCACCCTATATGACGGACTATTCGTGAATCCGCTTGTGGGGTGGAAGAAGAAGGGTGACTTCAAGGACGAGGTGGTAGTCTCAACCTACAGGACGCTCATAGATAATTACTTCCCCAAGGAAAGGGTTATATTCGGTGTTCTCAGGACTGAGATGAGATATGCCGGACCCCTTGAGGCAGTGCACCACGCGATCATGAGGAAGAACTTCGGATGTTCCCACATGATAGTTGGCAGGGATCACGCGGGCGTTGGTAACTTCTACTCTCCATACGCGGCCCACGAGGCCTTTTCCCAGTTCCCCGACCTCGGTATAACACCAATACTGCTGCCCGAGGTCTGGTACTGCAGTAAGTGCGGTGGAATAACCAATGCCAAGGTATGTCCCCATGAGGACGTCGTCAAATTCAGTGGCACGAAGGTGAGGAGCTTACTGTCCAACGGTAGCGCCCCTCCCCCCGAACTGGTTAGACCTGAGGTGGCAAGGGCCATTCTGGAGTGGGGAGATCCGTTCATCCCATAGGTCAACAGTTTTATATCATGTGTTCATACTCTCCATCATGATTCTGATCCTGGTGAGACACGGGAAGAGCGTTGCCAACGTTAACAAGATACTTTCCAACGACCTCGACAAATATCCGTTGACTGAGGAAGGATTCCAGCAGGCCTCTTTCACAGCCAGGGAACTCAAGAAGCTTAAGATCACTAAACTCTACACTAGCCCCATCCTGAGGGCCTATCAAACCGCCACCATAATTGGAGAGGAGTTAGGTCAAATTCCAGTTGTTGATGGTAGACTCAGGGAGAGGGATCTGGGCGAACTGAATAACACTTCCATTGAGGGAGACCACTGGAAGTTAAGGCTAATGAGGAGAGAAATAGAGGCCAGAGGGTTAGAGAACTGGGAGACATTGAAGAGAAGAATGGCAAACTTCGCCGAATCTGTTACTGAAGAGGAGGCAGTTGTTGCCGTAAGTCATTATGACCCAATAAGGGCATTCGTATCCCACATGATTGGAGTGGAGGATGACGTCTCACTCTGGGGGGTCTCAATTCCTAACGCCAGTATGACAGTGGCCCTATACGGAAAGGAGAGGAGACTCCTTACAATAGGGGCACCGGTCCTACTGCCCACTGTGCTCTCCAAACTTGATCTGAAGACCAAACTGGAGAGCCAATGAGCTTATCCTTGATCTTAGGGAAGAGCTTACGTCATTTAAGATGACTTCCTTAACAGGCTCGATTGACTTCACCATGGCCTGCCTAAGGACGTCGTCCGTAGTCTCACGTAGATGGTGTTTGGATATTATGTGGCCGAAGCAATGGGTATCCATGTTAGTGAAGGTTGGAGCATAATGGCCTCCCCCCATTCCCACCGCGATTTCACAGTTGAGATCCTTATAGGAATCGATCCCCCTTACCACAGCGTCCGCCAGCGTTCTGACTAACCTCTCGTTTCCCCACATTTCCTCCCTGCTTCCCAACTCAGCGAAGACAAGTGGCGCCTCAGGTGTTGGGCCGTGATGAGTTGCCTCATAGGTTACTGGGATCTCCATGCCCCTAAGTTGAAGAAGAATTGACCTGGCCAGCCTAGGGTGGGCAGTTCCAAGACAGAAAGGCCTTCCGCCCAACGCCTGCCCAGTCGGATTACCCACATGATGCACTGTGAAGGTGGGTATTCCTGAGGCGCTATAGTGCCTACTTATCATAACTGCCGGCTCTGGGCTGTTATAGCTGAACTCCACCACCTCTTCTCCAACGTCCTCAAAGTCATATCCCATCCTTTTCAATGTCGCTCCAACGGGATCCTTTGAGGAGTAAAGTATCCTGACCACTCCGGCGACACTAAAACCGAGCATAAATAATTTGCTGAACCACAGGATTCACGAAGGGTACTGAGAATCAGCGTTCGGGATCCCTCATCACAAATCAGATTAGGAAATTTCCTCATCTCATTACTCTTAAACATACGAAGGAACCATTATCTCCCACCCTGGCATCCTCCACTTCAACTGGTTCCAAACGGCTAAGGGTCGAGTATGTGGCATCTATCCTTAAACCCTCCTCCTCCAACATGGCATAAAGCTCTTTCCTTGATAGAAATCTGGCCTTGGAGTAATACTTATGTCCCTTTCTCCCCATCTCGTCATACATCTCTCCAAGGGGGGAGTCGAGCGGAATGAAGCATATACCCAGGACCTCCCTTGAAACCCTTCGCATTTCGGAAAGGAGCATCCTTACATCATCCACGAAGCAAAGCGTAGAGGAGACGAAGGAGCTCCTGAAGGATTCCGACCTGAAGGGGAGTTTAAGTGCGTCCCCCACCACCCTCTCCTCCTTCACCTCACTCAACATGTAGGGTGAGACGTCCAAGGAGATCACTGTTCCCATTATGACCTCGTGGAAGGCCCCTGTGCCAGCTCCGATGTCGAGACAATCCTTCAATCCCAACCTGCGGACAGCGGAAAGCTCGCTTAAGTAGGTGATCCTGTGCTCCCTATACCAGGATGAGTAACCCGCAGGGTCGGTGAAGATGTCCATTGATTTTACCTCAACCCCTAACCTAATATGATCAAATGGACTGCTGTCACGTGAGGGACTTCCAGTCGGACAAAATGTACTACGAGCCCTTATGGGCATAACGTCAGGAGAGAGGTGAAGTTGTTGATGATGTGGCCCTTCCTCATCTCCTCACTAGAGAAGACGCAATAGCAAATAACATACCAGTGAGTAACACACCAACGTCCCAGGGGAGAGATAGCAGGGAGCCGTGAAGGGAATAGTAAAGGGCTTGAGAGACGTAGGTTGTTGGTTCAAGGTAAGTGAGATACATGAAGGGCATGGGTACTAAAGTTGGAGGAAAGTAAACTGGAGCAAAGAAGGAGAGGACGAAGGCCACCAAGTTCGAATATTGGTTAACAGCCCTCTGGCTCCTTATGGCAAGCCCCATGAACATACCCAGCATTGAGCTTGAAAACAGGGAGAGAATAGCAGAGATGACCAATAGTGGCAACGCCCCCAAGGGAATGGTTATCCCTAAGAGTAACTCTCCAAGCAATATGATGACAGGAACTACCACCAAGGTAGATATACCTGCGGAGAGGGCTATGGTGAAGGAGTAGAGCTCCTTGGGAACACCTGAGGCTATCATGAGGGAGAACCTACCCCGGTTTCTCTCGGCGGCTAGAATCTGAGCCACTCCGCTCACCGCATTAATGAACACGTAGAAGGTCGCGGTTCCCGATATGATGTAGTACGATGCAGAGGAGGAGGCCACGAACCTAAATAAAAGAAGGAAACCTATTGGAAAGAAAATGGAGAAGAAGATAACAGACGGTAAGTAGCTCTTGGCCATCTTGAACTGCATCTTCAACAGCTGCCAGAACTTATCAAGAACGTTGGTCATCGGAGAGCACCTCTAAATATATTTCCTCTAGGGAGGGCAATCTAACTTCGAACTTTCCACTCATTTTAGAAACCACGTCCTTCACCTTGTCCCCGCTCACCCTTATTGTCCTTCCAGTGGTGTAGTCTATTACGTCGTATTGATCCGAGAACCTCTCCTTAATCTGGGACGGTGTACCCTTGGCCACTATCTTCCTATTTAGCCTTGGCCACTATCTTCCTATTTAGAAAGTAAACTCTGTCAGATAGCCTCTCAGCCTCGTCTAGGTAGTGGGTGGTAAGTAGAATCCCCTTCCCGCTAGCCCTCAATTGGTTGAGGAGGTCCCACACCTCCCTCCTGGACTCAGGATCTAGACCCACAGTTGGCTCGTCAAGGATTACCAGTTCCGGATCGTTCACTAAGGCCATTGCTATGAGGAGTTTTCTCTTCATTCCCCCTGATAGCAAATCCGCCAGAGAGTCTCTCCTCTCCCAAAGTCCTAAGCCAGTTAGAAGAGATCTTATCCTTTCTTTCAGCACCTCCCCTTTCACTCCCTTCAACTTACCCACGTAGTAGACATTGTCCCAAACCGAAAGGTCATCGTATGGGGAACACTCCTGTGGGATAACCCCAACCCTTTCCTTTACAGATGAATCACTTGGTTTTGAGCCCAGAAGGGAGATTCTACCCTTGTCAGGCCTAAGTTCCCCGTATATTTGCCTAACTAACGTGGTCTTCCCCGCACCGTTGGGACCCAGGAGGGAGACGATCTCCCCCCGCTCCAAGTCCATTGAAATGTCCTCATTGGCGAGGATGGGGCCAAAGGATTTCCATACTCCCCACACCTCCACCAGCTTAGTCAAAGCTCTCGATACTCAGACTACGGAATAAATAAAAAACTTCCGTAAGAGAGGTGAAAAGTGGACCCTTACCAAACACTTTCACGGAAGGACCCTCTAATGGCTTCCCTCATAGAAAAACATGGGAAGCTCAGACCGCAACTCAAGGACAAATTCTTCGGTCTGGTGGAGGCAATAGTGTGGCAGCAGGTTGGCTGGAAGGCAGCATTGGCCACAGTGAACAAATTAAAATCGTTGGGAACTACACCTGAGGCAATTCTATCCAACTCCTCAGTTCTACCCTCCTTGGGACTCTCAAGACGGAAGGCTGAATATATAGTCAACCTGGCCAAGTTGGTGTCCACGGGGGAAATCAACCTTCACTCCCTTGAAAAGGCAAGTGACGAGGAGGTCATAGGGAGACTGACTTCCATTAGGGGAATAGGTAAGTGGACGGCTCATATGTTCCTGATTTTCTGTCTGGGGAGGGAGGACGTGCTTCCCACTGGCGACTTGGGAATACTGAGGTCCACCGGAAAGCTCTACTTCAACGGCCAAACTCCCAGTGAGGATCAGCTATTGGAATTAAGTGAGAGGTGGAGGCCCTTTAGAACGTATGCCTCGCTTTATCTATGGAGAAGTGGTAGGGACGAGGAAGGGGAGGATATTCCAGTCAGGAAACTGTAGGAGGTTTATTAACTTGAAACAAAGGAGTCCTCTGTGCTGGTGAGACTGAGAGATGGGAGGGAGGTAAGATTAAAACGGGCAGAGAGGGGAGACAGTGAGGGTTTGGTGAAGTTTTGGAGGGAGCTTCTCACAGATCCAACGTCATTCAGACTATTCAACTACACTGGTAGAGTATCGGATCCAGACACCGTTTTCTCTAGGATGAGGGAGAGCGGTTCCTACTGGTTAGTGGCCCTTCATCAGGGAAGGGTGGTGGGCGATATCTTAGTGAAGGTAGGCCCACAATTCGGTCAACATCTCCAGCCACACGTGGCAGAGATGGCCTATGGAACGGCATCCGAGTTCAGGGGTACAGGCCTAATATATGCCCAAATACTTTTCGGATGTTCCCATGTGGACACTAAATACATGATGGCGTACGTGGACTCACAGAACGAAAGGTCCATGGCAGTGCTCCAGAGGTTAGGTTGCGAGAAAAGGGCCACACTTGAGGAGTTCCTTTTGGACAGAGTTAAAAACCAGTACAGAACATTGGTCCTCTTCACATGTCTGAAGAAAAAGATGGAGAGTGAGGCGGAGTCCGAGCTAAAGAGGAAATTGGTGGAGATCAGGCCTTTCTAAACCTCACGATGTCGGTAATGGAACCCCTCCTCTCTTCCCTGAATTCTGGCAATACCTCATCTCCTTCCTCCACGTCATCAGACACATAGTGCACAAGTCCTCCGAAGGTGTTTGGAAACCTTATGATGGCCACCTTAGCCGGATGATCTAGTTCCTTTCCCTCGTCGTCCACTCCCACAGTTATCATGTATTCCACCTTCCCCTTACCAAGCTGAATTAGGTCTACTACCCTTGATCTGCACTTTGGACAGTAAAGCTTCGGAGGGAGAAAGATGGTGTTACATGAAGGACACTTGGCGGCAGTTAGTCTTCCCTGCTTTATCTCGTTGAGCCACCTATCTCCCAGGGGGCCCGCGGTGTACTCGTATGCCTCTATCTCCATTCTTACTTCCATGACACCACCTCAAAACACTCTATGTCGTTTATTGAGCCTTTCCTCTCCGTTGCCCATCTGGCCTTCACCTTGACACCCATTATGCGGGAGGACTTCACCTCCTCCGGTTCAGTACAGATCCTGTGCATTAAACCTGGATACCTATATCTGTCTCCAGAACCTTCCAACCTTATTACCCCCACAACCTCCGGTTTCTCCAACCTTTCCCTTTCAGCCGCTATGTAAACTACAACAGCTGTTTCCACGAAGCCTTCATCCTTAACCTCCACCCACTGTGTGAGCGGAAGGTAACAGTATTGACAGTAGACCTTGGGCGGGACATGCACTAATCCACAGCTCGGACACTTGGTCCCCAGTATCTTTCCCTCTCTGAGACCTTCGAAGAACTTAGTGTAGGCCTCTCCAGGGGCCATGTCGTAGACTGCCCTAGGGGAGGTGGACTCCCTGATGGCGTTCCTGAAGGAGTCCTCGCTTAGGGGAGTTACCTTAAAGTCGGTCATCTCCTCATCACCACAACCGTTCCTACCTGCATTAGGTCTCCCCAGGCCTGGGCTAAACCAGTCACCACGTCCTTCTTCACTTGCCTTGCTCCGGCCTCTCCCCTTAACTGCCAGAATATCTCTATTGCCTTCATTATGCCCGCCGCAGCTATGGGGTTCCCCACGCCCAACAATCCTCCGCTGGGGCTCGTGGGCAGATCTCCGTCTCTTTGAGTGAGTCCTTCCTTTGTCACTTCCGCCGCCTTACAGGGTGGACAGAGTCCGAGGCCCTCCATGTGATGGAGTTCCTTGTAATCGAACGGGTCGTAGGGTTCAGCCACATCTATTTCCTTCATTGGGTTCTCTATCCCCGCCAATCTGTAGGCCATCTCGGCCGCCCTCTTCAAGTAGACCGGATAACCCAAGTCTCTGTTGGTCCAGTTGGTTGAGTCAAGGTTGAATCCGACCCCCTCGACCCAAATTGGGTTATCTGTTAACCTGTTTGCCCATTCCTCCGATACCATGACCATGGCCCCAGCACCGTCAGACACCGGAGAGACGTCCAGTCTATTCACGGGATAGACCAGCATCTCACTGTTCAATACGTCGTCCACGGTTATTTTCGCTGCGGCCTGAGCAGAAGGATGATCTAGGGCATTCCTCTTGTTCTTCACTGAGACTAGGGCTATGTCCTCCTTCCTCACACCACACCTGTACATGTACCTATGCATCTCCATGGCGAATATCCAGATTAGATTGGGATTGAGTGGTTTCTCAACCAATGGATCCCAAATGTGTTTGAACACCGCTTGGGGGTGTGGCCTAGAGGCGGAACTCATCTTCTCCTCAGCTAAGACCAGCACCTTCCTGCATAGCCCTGATGCAACATGCCACCACGCGGCAACGGGAACAAAGACGCCTGTTCCACCACCTACAAAGACCCTTACATGAGGCTTACCATTGGCAACTCCTTCAACGTAGTATTCTCCTTTCATATGGACTCCGTCGAATGCGTCGGGCGCACTTCCGCTCACGACACAGTCAATGTCATTGAAGTCAAGTCCGGCCTGATCTAAGGCCTGCCTGGCGGCAATCCAGGAAAGCTCCTGGGGGGTCTCCATAAGTCTTCTGCGGAAGAGCGTTAACCCTGCCCCCACTACCGCTACCCTGTTCTTAACGTTTATATTGGGCCTCATGGTCTAACCACCAGAACCGCCGAAGTATTACCCATGTTACTCACCACCGCTCCAGTGCCATCCAACAAATCGCATGCTGAGGCTAACCTGGCAAGGCCGTGGGCCTCAAGTGGAAGTCCCTCGCTCAGGGCCCCGCCCCTTCTGTTCACCGGGAGGGAGCCATCCCTTGAGAGATCTCCACTCCTAAGGGGCTGCCTTAGATCCTTGACCAAACCCATGGAACTAACTTCCATTAGTGCCATGAAGCTGTATCTCTCATCGGCTTCCACAAAAGCCAACTGTTTCCCAGGATCCCCCAGTCCCGCCTGTCTGAACGCCATCTCCGATGCGTTTTTGGTCGCTATATCTCTTCCCAGTTCCCTATAGGAAGGAGTGTGATAATCCGTAGCCCATCCTACTCCTGTTATCCAGGTGGGAGAATCGGTCAACTCCCTTGCCCTCCCCTCAGAGGCCAGGACGAAGACGAGGGCTGCATCGCTCCTGGGCGCCAGGTCGCTATGTGAAAGTGGTCCAACCAGCTCTCTCTCAGATAGATAACTGTCCACTGTGAGGGACGAAGCGTGGGGGGCTCTATTGCTCAGAAGGCCGTTTCTCTTACTCTGGGAGACGTAGATCCCCAAATCCTCTCGGGTCAAATTGGAGTACTTCATAAACGCCCTAGCTTCAAGGGCCTTCACCGTATGGTAACTGGGGAAGGCCAACGGCCTCAAGTAAATCGGGTCCTGGGCCATCCGTTCTATGTCTCCGTACGACATCACTTCGGAAGGCTTTCCGTGGGCCTCAACCGCAATTACGTCGAAGGCGCCAGTCTTTATCATCATGTAGGCGTTTATTATCCCCAATAATCCGTCCCCAGTCACAGTGAAGACGGGCTTCAATGCCCCACCCAACTGATCTGGGGCGAACTCGTCGGTTATTGAAATTCCCTCCCAAAAGTCCTCCTTACATGAGACGAACGCATCAACGTCGGTCCTCGGATTCAGTCCCACCTTGGCGTAGGCCTTGGATGCGGCCTCAAACACCATCTCCCTGAAGCTCTTGCTAGGAACTGAGGGGGAAAATCCGGAGAAGCCGTAGGAGACTATTCCAACCCTTATTGGATCCACCTCGCCGTAGAGAGGAAGGAAACGGTAATAAGTTTAGTTTCCTAAGCTATCAACAAGGATTATAACCAAAAGAAAATGGTCGAGATCAAGGTCCGCAAATATAGGCCTTCGAACTATTGGTTAATTGCTTCTCACCTAGGGTCATCTGACGTCCAGGCCGTAGAGTCTCTTCATCAACCTCCTTGTCACTATGCTTCTTTGGATGAAGTTGGTTCCCTCGTAAATGGTAGCTGTCTTTGCGTCCCTCAGGAACCTCTCGACTGAGGTTGATACCCCGTACCCTCCGTGAAGTTCAATTGCCCTGCTTGCCACCCTCTCCGCCACCTCAGTTGAGTAGAATTTGGCCATTGAGGCGGCAACTATTCCGCTCTCGAGGTCTCCCCTGTCCAGGAGTGAGGCCGCGAAGTAGGTCAACAACCTCGATGCTTGAACTTCAGCCAGGGAGTCAGCTATCCTCTCCTGTACCATTTGGTAGGAGACTATTGGTTGGCCGAACGCTTCACGCTGGGAGGAGTAGGAGAGCATGGACTCCAGCGCAGCCTGTGCCAGGCCGACGGCCTGTGCCGCCACGGACACCCTGTTATAATCGAAGGTGATCATTATCTGTTTGAACCCGTTCCCCTCCTCCCCCACAAGGTTCTCGGCAGGCACTGAGACGTCCTCGAAGAGTAATTGCGCGGTGTTCGAGGCCCTTATTCCTGACGTCTCTATCCTGCTCTCAACCTTGAACCCATGTTCCCTCCCCACGAGGAACATGGATATTCCCCTCCATCTCTTCTCCTCGACCGAGGTCCTGGCGGTTACGATCAACCGATCCGCCATTCCACCGTTGGTTATGAAGGTCTTCCTGCCGTTTATTATGTAGCGCGAGTCCACCCTCTTTGCCGTGGTCTTCATTCCGGCCACGTCTGAGCCACCCCCAGGCTCAGTGTTGGCGAAGGCAACAACTGCCTTACCTGAGGCGACTTCAGGTAAGTGCTGGGAGCGCTGCCTCTCTGAGGCGAACCTGACCATCGGAACGTTGAAAAGCCAATAACCGAAAACATGTGTGGCCAGGGATGGCCAGACCCTGGAGATCTCCTCTATTGTTATCGCCTGAGAAAGTATGTCTGCGCCTTGACCTCCGTAGTCTTGGGGTATGTTCATACCATAGATTCCAGCCCTAGCTAACTCCTTCCTGGCCTCTTCAGGGATGACTGCATCTCTTTCAGCTCTATCGACCAGTGGCCTTATGGATTTCTCACATAGCTCCCTTACAGACTGCCTGAGGAGCTCATGTTCTTCCTTGAGTTCTATCTTGAAGTCTCCAAGTGAAAAGGGTATTGTCATACAGACTTAGGATCCTGGCTACAAATAAATTAATTATTCACATGTAGAAACAGGTTGTCTCAATGTGACGTAAAGGTACCTGTGATGTGTTTGCCGAGTCCTGATAGATGAGGTGAATTATTGGCTGAGGAACCTTCATTTTTCGTCATGTTTTAGGGATAGGCATATCTTACGAGAAAATCTTTCTCATGGATAGCTTATGCATCCACACCAGTTATGTGATAGCACAGCAATGAAGAGCTAAGCATCACCAACGTCAAAGCGAGAGTCGCTGAACTACTGCCCCCCACGGACGGGGTCTTGGCGTTAAAAAGATGAAGTATATGACTCCTCCTTCGATTCCACAAAAAGGACCTGCGGATATATTGGGTGGGACGGTTTAGCCTCAGGATTGCTAATATATAAACGAGGGCAAAATGTTGAGAATTAGGAGGCCCATCCATAAGGATAGCTCACTGCTCAAGAACCGATGAGTATAGTTCGACAAGCTTCCTTCCCACTTCGGAGGGCGAATGCCTCCACTCAACCACAGCTCTGGCCCAAGAGCCGAACTTCCTGTTGAGCTCAGGGGATTCCAAGAGCTCTAGGGAGGACTCCAGGAAACATTTCCACTCATCCTTCCCGCATATAAGGCCACCCCCCTCTAAGGTCTCTGGAAGAGACCCGTAATCAGAGCTTACCACAGGAACCCCGAGACTCATTGCCTCTAACATTGTAAAGCCATAGGCCTCAACCTGACTAGGGAAGAGCAGGAGGTCGCTCTCCATCATTAACTCCCTCAATTTACCACGGGGCAGCGGAGGTAAGTACTCAACTCCCCTCAAAGTCGTCCTGGGTTTACCGATCCATATCTTTCGATAATCTTGACCTAGCTTCTGGAATACCAACTCGGCTATGGCTCCCCCTTTCCTCTCGAAGTCCAATCCAACGAAAAGTATGGTGGGCTTTAGGTGCGGTCTCCTGTGTCCTATTTCCATTGGAGGAGGGACGAGGTAAACCTGATCGAAGCCATCCTTATGCAATCCCTCCTCACTCCAACGGGTCCACGTGATCACCTTAGCCCTGGAGTTTAGAAATTTGAAGAGATTTTGCCCAAACCACCTCATGGGCCCTTTAATACCTCCGTAGTCTGATAGGAAAGTTGATATCGGCTGATCAAGCTCCACTATCCACCTGCCATGAGCCACATATAGGTTGTCCAGGAAGAAGGAATGAATTAGTTCCCCCCTGACGGGAGTTAGGGGTTGAGTGAGAAATCTAAGGGTCCAAGTAAGGGCAGTTCTCCAGCTTCTATCGTAGCCATTGAAAGTGGGAGGTAATTTCACCGGTCCCTCACTGACATCATATTCTACGCCCATCGGACTGTAACGCAGCCTCAACGCAACGGCCGTCCTGTAAGAGCCGTCTACCCTATTCCTGGTGGCTAAAACCTTAACTTTCATGGGGGAACTATTACTGTAGTTTGGTTCAGACATATAAACCTAGAGTACACTTTTGCATGCATATGGAGGACCTAGGGGAACTGGAGAGCGAAGTAATGGAAGTGGTGTGGAGTAGAGGTAAGGTGTTCGTCAAGGACGTTCATGAGGAGTTGAGCAGAAAGAGGACCCTGGCCACGACTACTATATCCACTGTATTGGACAGACTCTACAGGAAGGGATTCGTTGGAAGGGAGTTGGTCAAGGAAGGAGGGTTGAGATATCTGTACTATGCCATCGTGAGTAAAGAGGAATTCCAGAGGGCCAAGCTTAAGCGTATAGCATCCACCATACTGGACTCGCTGGAGGACCCGGCCATAGCATCCATACTTGGGGATAACAACATAAAGGAGATCAGGGAGAGACTGAGGAGACTTGCTTCCCCTAACTCCAATGGAAGTTAGGCTCCTGAGACTTGGGGAGGCGATCCTGCTCTCCCTAGCCCTCTCCCTACTCTCGTTGGTGTTTAAGAGGGCTTGGAAAGTGGGTCCCGTGTTGGGGGCGGCCCCGATGTTAGGGTATATGTTGGGTTACGCCAATTTCCTATTTGAGGTCTGGAAAAGGTTAGGGAGGATACCTCTCCACTTCCTGGTAGAGCCCGTAACTCTCTTCGTTTTATCCTTAGGTATTTTCGTAATGATGAGGGCTGTTTACGTATGGGTAAAAGGAGAAAGCTACGTTGAGCCAGACCCTTGGCTTCAAAAACTTTTCCAGGAAGCCATGGAGCAGGTTGGTGTCAAGGCCAGACTAAGGATAGTGGATAGAGGGGACCCTGTGGTATATGCAAGAGCATCCGTCATACCTAATGTGGTGATTTCGGTTGGATCCCTTGAATGCCTCGGAAGCGACGAGTTAAGGGCAGTGTTCCTTCATGAACTCTCCCACATAAGGTTAGGCCATATGGGACTAAAATTGCTTTATTATTGTACCCTGGTCCTTGGATTTCTCAACCCCCTCCAAGTCAAATTGTATAGGAGAGCACTCAGGGAAATGGAGAGAGAGGCCGATCAACTGGCTGCCGAACTCACCAACGGGAATACATTGGCTTCGGCGCTGACGAAACTGGCGGAGAGCCTTAACTACTGAAATGTGGATAGAAAGTCCAGCAGAGCCAAATCCTCTCCGTGTTGGGCCACAAACTGCGCTCCCACGAACTCCGTCACTGGCACAGATATTGCTGGATTGCCAGTGAGATTGAATGGTGAGGTGTTGGAGACAAGCTTGGTCCTCCACTGGAATTCCTTGCCCACTACGTCCTCTATCTTAGGCGGTTTGATCTTAACTGTGGGGGAGATAAGTAGATCTACACCCTTGAAGGTTGAGGAGAGCTGGGTTAACGCTTCAGTGCGTAGTCTCTGGGCGTTTAAGTAGTCCACCGCGCTAATTCCCTGTCCCGTCTTTAGGAAGGAGAGAACGTCAGGGAAGTATTTGGACTCGTTCTCAGGGAGGAATCTGGAATGATAGGTAGCTGCCTCAGCTGCGGCTATGAGGAACCTTATCTCCGACCACCCCTTCATGGGGAGGGAAACGTATTCCACATCTAAATGAGAGCTCAATCGATCAACGAACTTCATGAACTCATGCTCTACCTCCGCACCCTCCGTCAGCTCCCTAATCACTCCCACTTTTCTGAACTTCCTCCCCCTTTCTGGAACCGACAGATTAAAGGAGGTGGAAGGGTCCCTCGGATCCATACCCGAGGCCGCAACGTAAGCTGATCTCAGCATATGTAAGTCCTTGGCTATAAAGCCCACATGATCCAATGTCCATGCCATGGGAATGACGCCGTATCTGCTCACTCTGCCGAAAGTGGGCTTGAAGCCATAGACACCGCACAGGGCCGCAGGTATCCTTACAGATCCACCTGTGTCTGTACCTAAGGCGAGTGGTACGTCACCCGATGCAACTGCGGCCGCTGAGCCACCACTGGATCCTCCCGTGATCCTCGTGGGATCTCTTGGGTTCCTGGTGGGACCAAACCTACTGCTGGTATTGGTAGCTCCAATGGCGAACTCATGGGTGTTGGCCTTGGCCACCGGTACGAAGGACGCCCTCCTTAGCCTTTCCACAACTGTTGCATCCTCACTGGCTTTTACCTGCAGTACCCTGGAACCTGCTGTGGTCAACGCGCCTTTCACGTGAATAACGTCCTTTACGGCAAAGGGAATCCCCTCACCGCTGAACTCAAGTATCTGGACGTATTGGTTAAACCTATTCTCCCTTAGTTTCTCTTCTAGACTCAAGTGCCTCCACCACCAAGAAGGACGAATCGAAGGGAAATTGTTCGGTTAAGGACGAACTCATTTGCCTTATGACTGATTCCATGAAATTCCTAACCAAGACAAGAATAAAACGCTATGATGTCATCTGGCTCAATGAGCTGGCTGAAGGAGAGGGCGCTTGAACTAATGGAAGAGGCAAGAAGATTAACGCTGGAGGGACGATACGAACTGTCGAGAAGATATGTGCGATTGGCCCTCCTTTACGTGGCCAAGGGAAGGACAAGATTACCCCCGGACCTTCGGAGGGCATATTGTAGAAGGTGCATGATACCACTGATAGTGGGAGTAACCGAGAGCAGGAGGGTTAAGAGGAAGACCTTAATACGCAGATGCACCCTATGTGGATGGGTGAGAAGGTACGAACTTCGAAGAGAAGCTAAAGGGGGTCAGGAGAGAGGGAGCAAAGGTCATAGTGGGGAGGAAAGGCCTAACTGACGCCAATTTGGCCGAGATATCCAGGAGACTTAAGCATGAGGGGGTACTAAAGGTAAGGGTAGGCGTAGACGTAGAGGATAGAAGGGAGTTCGCGCAACAGGTCTCAGAGAGGTTGGGGGCGGAACTTGTGGAGGTAAGAGGATATACCTTCATAGTGAGGAAAATTGATAGTAGAGCTGGTGGAGGCTCGGGGACATCCCAACGTAAGAGCTAAACATAGGACCACGATAGAGGTGACGACTGAGAACTACTTGACCCCCAGAGGAGACTGCATAGTTGGGGTGAACGCAGACAAGGCAGCGGCGGACTTGGACAGGAGATTCGTGGAGCAGTTGAGGAACGGATCGCTCACCGCTATTTTCGTCGCCAGCGGAGAGGCTCAGGTGGTGAGGGCCAGGGGAGTGCCCTCACTGACGTCCACAAACGAGTCAAAATTGATAATTAGACGTTCCCAGTACGTGGAGTCAGCCACCGTCGGGGTTGAGGCCGATAGGTCGGCCGGGGACTTGGACAGGAGATTCGTGGAGCAGTTGAGAAAGGGTGTCAGACTCTACCTCATGCTTGTGGCAGCTGAGAGGACCCTGGTAGATGAAGAGATCCTTAGAGTAATCTGTGACCACCTTCCATCCTCTGGGGGGTTCCCTGTCAAGGATAAGTGCTATGGTTGATTTACAGACCCTGCAGACTTCCTCCACAAATGCCGTGAGGGAAGTGGGATTGTCTGCTAGACACCTCTCAAATACCCCCTCTCTAAAGGGGAGCTTGGAGGCATCGTATTGGACAAAGTCCATCTTTCCATCTAATTTGTTCAACTTAGCGTTGTGTAGGGCCAACTTCACCCCCATCAGATTGAGGTCCCCAGCCACAACATATGACCCAACCTTGGCCATATGAAGGGCTGCAGCACCGTAGCCAGTGAAGACGTCAAGGAACCTTTCGCCCTTCCATTTCAGGATCTCTCCCCTGAAGCCTCCCATCGTGGGATCAACGAAGACTTCCCTTAGATCCGCTTCAAAGGTCAACCCATTCTCCTTGAACCTTACCCTGGTGTTGTCCTCACCTAAAATCAACCTAAGCCTATTGACTCTGAATTCGCCCTCCACCCTCTCCTTAACAAATACGCTTTTCACCCTTCGGTTTAACTTCAGAATTAGTTCAGCCACCTTGAAAACATCAACTCCTTCCCTCTCCCTAATGACTGCGACATGTCCCAACACGTAGTATCCCCTGACCCCCTTCACAAAGTAGTTCAATCTCCTCTCCTCCCTTCTAGGAGGATCACACTGAATCGCTTCTTTTCCTTCCTTTACTGGAACGTAAAGGAAGTCACCCTCCACATAGGGAAGGTAGTCCCTGTCCCTCTTTAAACTGGACTTGACCTTCTCGTAGTCTCTTCTATACACCTTGACGCAGAGTACCACTTTCCTTGTTCACTTCTTGAACTTATCCATCTCTGAGCTGTGTCCACCGAACGTGGAGGCACTTGGATCAATATACTTCTTTGCTACGCTGGTTGCCACAACCGCCTGACCGAAACCCACAGCAATTATGGCGAGCTTAGGCGTGTCAGGCTGGGATACTATGTCCCCTACCGCATATACACCAGATAGGTTGGTCTCCATTCTTGAGTTCACCATCACGTCCCTTCCCTTCATTGTAACACCCCACTTTGGAATGTTGCCCAGATCTCCCTTGTAACCTATGCTTATTATTACGGCGTCAAGGTCCAGCACCTGTTCTTCCTTTGTCCTATTATCGAAAATTACCGCCTGTGTGAGTCTGTTACCATCTCCTCTCACTTCCTTCAACTCCTTCCAGGTTCTTACATCTGCCACCTTGTAGAGCTGTTTTACGTTACTTTCCAATGCCCTAAACTGGTCCCTCCTATGGATAAGGGTGACCGACTTGGCCACTGGAGCTAACATGAGGGCCCAGTCCACGGCCGCATCTCCTCCCCCAACCACCATAACCCTCTTTCCGGCAAAGTCACTCTTTCTCCTTACCGAGTAGAATAGCCCCTTGTTCTCATATTGCTCCTCCCCCTTAGCTCCCAACCTGGTGGGTGCCAGCTTACCTATACCCACTGCTATTGTGACGGTCTTGGTCCTAGCCTTATATCCTGAGCTAGTCTCCACCTCCCAGAGCTTGTCTTCAGTTTGCCTTATCCAATCCACAGACTCGTTGATTCTAACGTCGGGACCAAACGTTTTCATCTGCTCGGCCAACCTTTGGGCTAACTCGTAGGCAGATATGGCAGGATAGCCGCCCACATCATAAATTATTTTCTCAGGATATAATGAAACTAATTGCCCACCTAGCTCGTCCTGGGCGTCAACCACCATGACCTTCATGTCCCTCAAACCAGCGTAAAAGGTGGTGAACATCCCCACCGGACCTCCGCCAATGACAACCATGTCGTACTCTGTCATATTCCCAGTAGTGGTCGAATTGTTTAAAGACATTTAAATGTTTAGTCCACAGGATCGTATATTACTTATCCCTATTGGTTCAGATTGGGTTAATCACACCTAATGTTCTGCCCTTTCACAACACCCGTGAACTACCCCGCCCTCACGGACGGGGCATCTCCACCTCGCGATGGAGATTTCCTGCTTCTCAGAGCAACCTCGATCCCCCTTCACCCACAGCGGAGGTTCCATCGAACTGAACCGTTCTGTAATGCCAGGAAGAGGGGTTACGGAGGGTTTGCTCTCCACA
>Ga0081474_122559_pt1 | contig 58979 bp, 56 predicted proteins | sample OneHunmetagenome_2_FD_70978 | JGI IMG/M metagenome (GOLD analysis project Ga0081474, IMG submission 70978) | Ferrous microbial mat communities from One Hundred Spring Plain, Yellowstone National Park, USA v2 (version 2) | ecosystem: Environmental > Aquatic > Non-marine Saline and Alkaline >... | reverse complement strand
CAATCCCCACCAGTCTTTCGACGTCTTCTTCCTTGAACCTCCACTTCCCAGTTTCTAGTATCACGGGTTTTATGTACCCTTTCTTAACATATTCTCTGAGTGTTGCGTATGAAATTCCTAGTTTTTGGCACACTTCTTTAGGTCTTAGCATTGTATAAAATTTTATGATGAAATAATATAAACTTTACGGTTTATCGGAAACTGCTAACAACGGCTTTCACAACTGTCTTTAGCCGGAAACGTTATTGGTAGTATTATTGGTGCATTATTTCCGCAGTTCAAGGTAGCTATAGCTTTCTTTGTTATTTCACTAATTCTTAATGCCACTTTAGTCCCCAGATATAAAGGTGAGATTAGAGAGGATAAGAGGGAGAGGATCAGAGAGTTTAAAGAATTAGTAGAACCTTTACTTTCGTTTTCCCTCTTTAATTTATCTGCGGAAATATTTTACGTAATGTAAATCCCATTACTTACAATCTTCGGATTGCCCTCTTGGGTATATTTCTTCAGTTATACAATCCTTTACGTTCTTGACGAGTATGCGTATTATAAGGCACCAACACTAGTAAAGGATAACGAGATATATTACGGTTTTTTAGTGATAATATTAAGGTCAGTTATCGTTGTAATTTTGGGGTTGTTGGTCTTCTTCAAATTGAACATAAGTTGTGCGATAATCTTTGTGTTTCAATTTTTCGGGAGTAGCTACGCAATATACAGTACGTCTTTCTTCTCTGTCATGTTTAAAAATCTGAGTAAGAACAGAGGGGCTATAATAGGTTTATTTAATGCTGGTGAGAACTTTGCGAGTGCTGGGGGAAGTATTTTATCAAGCTTTGTTAGTCCCACTTCTCTCACTCAGGCTTATTTCATAAGTTTCTTTGGCTTTTCATTATCCTTCTTCTTGTTTTATGACTTCCTCACCAAGAAAGGGAAAGTAGTTTCCTCCTCCTGATCAGTGCATCTTCATATGCCTTCTTTTCTTTTTCAGTCTGTGGAGTATATGGTTGTACTTTTGTTGGCTTACCATTATAGTCCACCCTTACGTAGTTAAAATATGCAGTAGTCACATGCTCTTTTACTTGACTTTTAGGGTCTATTCTTATTACGTTAATTACAGTCTCTATAGACGTGTTCCCCACATAAGTTATTCCAGCCCTTATTTCAAGTATATCCCCTAGTCTCACTGGGGTGTAGAAACTCATACTATTTGCTGATACAGTTACTACAGTACTGGAGTTCTCTTTATATCCTTCATAACCTATATAACGTAAAGCGAGGGAACCACCTAAATCATCCATAACTTTCAGCAATTTTCCCGCAGATATTATTTTTCCGTCGTACGTCATTTCTGGTGTTACGTAAATTGTAGTTGTAATCCTATACCTCAAACCCTCTGTGGGATCCGAAACGTCATATCTTTTATTTAACCTATCTTTGATCCTTTCAGCCCTATTTTTCCTCCTCTCTAATGCTTTCTCGTAAATTAGTTTCTCCTCTTCATTAGGGTTTAGTCTAGCGGTAATGATTGATGGGCGTAAAAGATCGTCGACCTTAACATAAACTCCACTTGCCTCAACTAGAGTTTCACTTCCCTTTTTAGCCCTCATTGTGACCTCCATCGAGGTATTGCCTATATATTCAACTTGTGCCTCTACTTCAATAATATCACCCAAGAGTACAGGCTTTTTGAAAACTACGTCATCTAAAGAGGCTAAAACTGCTAGTCCATTAGCGACTTTCATTGCAGACAACATTCCAGTATCTACTAAGAAATTGAGCATATCTCCTCCATGAAGCCTTCCCATAAAGTTTGAGTTTTCGTAATGCACAACTCTTAAACTTGTAACTTTTGTATCAGAGATTCTCAAAGATGACACTGTTTACTTCATCAGCTAGTTTAATATATCTTTTGTCTATCTTACCGTAATCAAGTAGATAATCCCTTAATTGGTCAAGTATTTCCTTCCAATTATCTTTTACCTTTAAGAGAACATCTTCCGGAATATCTTCCAGTTTTATTCTCTTTTCATTCGCGGAAAAATAAGGTAAGTACTCGTCTTCAGAGAGGCTAATAATCGCTACTCCTCTTCTATCCAGTATATATTCGTGAACCCCTTTTTTAGCTAGTGAAATCCCGAAATCGTCTGATGGTGGCAATAGTGACGAGACTTCTTTTAAGAACTGTAACACGGACTCCTTATTTCCTTTCTTAAGCATTTTCTTTAAGGAATCACTGAGCATCTCAGCTCGCCTTTGATAAGTCATAATGTCCTAAAGGTGGTGGAACTGGGACTTTTATTTTTATCTTCCCCTCTCTTAACCAAGGGGAGAGTAAATAAGCAACACCGTTTTTCTCCCAACTTAAGATTCGTGCCTCGCTTTTGGAAAGCCCCAAAGTTTCCGCTACTTCGGGTTTTATTCTAAAAACTACCTTAGTGTTTGCCAACTGTACTATGATATCTGAAAGGTCTGACGGATTATGAGTAGAAAATATAAATCCTATTTTCCTCCTTCTCCCTAGCCTCATCATAGTAGCTATTTTTCCCGCTACCCTCCTCACATAATTTGCATCTTCTTCTCCTCCTCTTGAAGACGGAAAGAATTTATGGACTTCATCTATTACTAAAACAAATCTATCCTTTAATATTCCCTTTTTCATTTGGGATTCCCTTAGTTCGAATATCCTATCTAACACGTAGTACGTCACTACCTTTTGTGCAAAGTCATCAAGTTCACTGTTATACAAATCCAGCACGAGAATCTTCTTGTCACTACTTAAAACCTTTGTGAGCGGGACTCTATAAGCTCCTACATCGAAAAGCCCAGTTTCCCTTAATAAGTATAATCCCCTTATTATGTTTTCCTTTGTACTTCTGTGGACGTTTAAGTTCTCAAAACTATCGTTTTCGAATTCTTCTATTAGTTCCGTTAGTGACGAAAGTTTATTGCCCTCCTTCTTTAGTAGGATTTTGAGGAACTGAGTTGCTTGTTCAGAAAAATATGGATTAAGTCTAGGCAGGACTTTTTTCACGTCTTTAAACCTGAAATAAAAGGGATAAATTGTTGTAGTGCTTTTCCATTCACTATTTGATAACACTATTTCTCCTTCGTTAATTGAGACGTAAAACTTAATCCCCTTCCTACTTAGATAATTTACAATTGGTTCGACGTAGAGTTTATAATAAGCAGTAGTTATTGAAAGTAGGTCTTTTTTCCCATTAGTATACTTTTTTAACCACTTCTTGGAAACCGGATAGATTATTCCCATGTTAATATTTGCAAGTTTTGAATAAAGGGATTCAAAAACGCTCAAACTCTCTTGTACAGCTTTACTCGTCTTATCTGGTGGTAAAAACATGTGATAATAATCACCAGTTGCATCGAAGACGAATAGTTTAGTATCATCTGCAAGACTGTAAATTCCGGCAATTAAATCCTTTACGAATGAAGTCTTTCCAGCACCGGTAGTTCCTAAAATTAGCATGTGGTAATTTAAGTCATCAAGGCTTATACTAACCCTTACTTTATTACTCTGCATATCGAGATAACCCAGTTTTAGTAGCCCTCTATTTGTGTCTAACGACCTTTCAATTATTTCTGGTCTGGGAATTATCACGGGCGATTGCGGTTCAAGTATAATATCTGCTGCTTCTGGTTCCGTGGACTCTAAAACGTTAATCTTAGTGAGCATTTCACACTTAATTACTACATTAGAGATGAGTGAGCCGGGTTCTTCTTCCGTTGTCTCATTAGTGGATAATATGGGAGATTCTGAGAACAAAAGGGAGGAGGCATCACTCCTCTCATAACCAACTACACGTAGCAGTACGAAATACAGTGATTTTATGTCTATTGCACCTAATAAAATACCGACCTTTCCTAAGAAGGGATACTTATAATAAGTCGTAGTATCCACTATCACGTTAGTGACGTTGTTTTCCTCATCAATTTTATTAGGCATACTTCTAGCTACTTTACCTATAATTTCGCCCAATGTTATCGCTAATGCTTTAGCCTTCTGTATTCTGTCCTTAATCTCGTTAGTTATATCCTCAGACAACGTTTAGCACCTCAAACTTACCCTTGAAGCTCTCTTGAAGTCCTATCTTCTCAATGGAGAATACTATATACCTCATTATCCCTGCCGAGAGCTCTTTAGACGCCTTATCTGCTAAAGCTAGTATTGACGGTATTCCTTCCGTCGTAAACTTTAATGAAGAAATATAAGCAACAGCTTCCCTATTTAGTGATTCCACCCTTAAAATGGAAAATTTAGGTAAATACTTGTGGAGCGGGAAGATGAGGTAGTTAACGTATATCTTTACTTTGTCATCAACCTCCTTAAGTAACGGCCCTACTGAGACAATGGGGTAAGGAGGATTAAAGTTAAACCTAACCAGTTGGTAAAGGAAAGCTTCATCCGATAAAAACCCTCTGGGATCAACTCTATATCTTGATATTAACTCGGGATTGTTTGAAAGAGTCTTTATGAGCAAGTCAGACTTATCTAATCTCTTTACTACCCCTATGTAATTGTCGTCTATTATTTCTATCCTCCGCTTGATGATAATTTTTTTCGCTTTCTCTGGCAGAAAGGTATACGACGGGAATAGGGGGCCATCAACTAACACTAAACCTTTGCCTTTAAGCTTCTTTAAGCCTTCAGTCTCTAAAATAGCCCTTAACTCGGTCTCTATCCTTTCTGGTTCTTGTGTAGATTGAAAAGGAGTTCCGTCAAGTGATACTGTTGTTACGTACTTTGAGGAGTAAAGGTATGGATTTAAGCTTCCCTTAGAATAAGCTGACGGAGCTAAAGCTATGAAAGGTTTATCTAAATCTAGGCTTCTCATTCCGAAAAGTGATGGGTAAACCCCATAAATTGGAAATGATGAGGAGGAAGAGGCTATAGTTGATATGCTAATTATACCACCAGCTGAAGTAATACTCCTACTACTTCCATCTATTGCAAAAATCTCTTTATTTACTTTTTTCGGTACTACCTCGCTTACTAAATCTTTATTTATAACTACAGCAAGTTTTTCAGAGTACTGTGCCTTGGGTACATATACGTTAAAGTATTCTTTTATATATTTGTGAACAATTTCGTTAAGTATTACGGTAAGCTCATTAGTATTACTCATTCTTTGATAAATTTTATGAGCGATATATTTAAATATGGCGTATTACCCATGGGTATTACCGCATCTCATTCATCCCTAAGCAGTTGCCTTATTGCCACTATTACTGGATCCCATACCCTACTTATTGCCGGCAAATAACCCATCTCAGTGAAGAATACGTCCTCTATTGTAAAGCCTTTATACAATGCCGCTGCTAACATGTCTATCCTTCCTAACACCTCCTCTTCTCCAACTATTTGAGCACCTAAAACTTTCTTGCTGTCCTCGTCAGCTATTATCTTAATATGGATGTCCTTAGCCCCGGGGTAATATCTAGCTCTAGTCTTACCGCTAATGGTGGCCGAATAAGCATGAAATCCGAACCTCTTCGCTTCTTCTTCCTGCAAACCAACCCTGGCAATGTATAATTCTTTATATTTAGTAATTTGCGTATTTACAACCCCTGGGAACTTCAACTCTTTTCCGCCAATATTACTTCCAGCCACATAACCCATTTTGTTAGCAACTGGGGCAAAAGGAACCCATGCCGGTTTTTTAGTAATAATGTTAACGCTTTCAGTATTATCACCCGCAGAATATACTTCCCTATAATTAGTCCTCATGTATTCATCAACCTTTATTGCCCCGGTTTCACCTATAGTTATTTTATCCTTTACTAACTCGACGTTAGGTTCTACTCCTATGGCTACTATAGTACCATCTACTTCATATTTTCCTTTATCAGTTACTATTTCTCTACCGCCATTCTTAATCGAGACCACGCTTTCTCCTAGTCTTACCTCAACGTCTCTCGAGACTCTATCAGTTACTATCTTACCCAGTTCTTGGTCAATCATTTTATTTAGTAGATAAGGCCCCTTATGTATTAGTATAACTTTCTTTCCCCTTTCTGACAAGGCTTCGGCACTCTCAACACCCAATATCCCCCCGCCTATTATCGCAATCTTATTTAATGACCAGATCTTATGCCTTAATTCCACAGCCTCAGCAGGGTGATGAAGGTAGAATACTCTGTCTTCTAACCCGTCATCTGTACTTATCTTTTTTGGTTTAGCACCCGTACTTATAACCAAATAATCATACTCGCTTTTCACTTTACCGTCCTTACCCTCAGCGTAAACTATCCTAGCACTTAAGTCAACTTCAGTAACTTTCATGTTAGTTCTTACGTTTATCTTTCTCTTCTCTCTGAAGAATTCTGGAGTATAAGTCATAAATAAGTTTTCGTCGTTAAACAACCCTTCCATGAAATATGGTATACCACAAGGCGCATGACTTACCATTTTTGTCGCTTCGAAAACCTCTATTTCCATCTCTGGTTTTAATCTTCTAGCCCTTGAAGAAGCACTCATCCCGGCTGCTCCGCCGCCTATAACTACGAGTTTTTCCATCTCCTTGTATAATACTGAGAAGACCTTTTTATACTGTTCATAGAGTATCTTTTATGGAATCTACTCTTTTTGAGGGGATTATAAAAAGATTAAGTGAAACAAGCGAAGCAGGATTAAGTTTTAATGAGATAGAAGCCCTAAAGTTCTTAAGGGAAGAAACGAGAAAACAGGCAGAGATTTATAAAGCCTTTACTGATGGGATTAACTCCAAAAAATGGGACATGGCACTATCTAACTTTATTTTATTTACCCAAAGGGTCAACATGGTTTTACTCTATCTACTACAACCCACTAACGTATCTTTACTGGTCGGAAGTAAAATATCAAACCTAATTGAAGAGTATCTATCTACGGTCTCATTATCTCTTTCTTCCTCATTGTTACTCTTAAGACCTTATTTAAAAGAAATGGGGATAGAGAGTATTACCGCTTCTCTTTCATCCAACCCACCATCCCTTAACGTAAGCATGGTGATAAAGAGTGCTTGACATATACTTGAAGTGGGTTGATTTTTACAAAGAAGCATTAAAAGAACTTTTGCCTTCAATCAGAATTGAAAAACTCGTATATTTAGGAATAGGAGGTAGCGGGATTCCCGGGGAAATTCTAAAGATGTTAGACTTACCAGTGGAATATCATACCTATAGGGGTTATAAGGCTAAAGCAGATGAAAAAAGCACTATTATAGCTGTAAGTTATTCCGGAAATACTACTGAAACTCTAGTGGCTTTAAAAAACGTTGAGAAGTACACTAATAAAATAATAGTTATAACATCTGGTGGCAGACTACAAGAATTGGCTAAAAATAGGGGTTATCCCGTATTAAACTTACCCAAAGGATATCAGACACGGTACGTTTTTCCTTTTATAATCACATACCTTATAAGGTTAATTAATGAAGGAGTTGGGACTAATTACTCAGTTAACGAGTTGATAGAAGGTGTTAAAGATACTTCCAGCATTAATGAGAAAGCAAGCGTCTTAGCTTCAAGAATCGCTGGCAATATTCCAGTATTTTATGCGTCAGATTACTTGCCAATTGCCGAAAGGTTTAAACAAGAAATTAATGAGAATGCGAAATACCCCGCGTTCTTTGCTGAACTACCAGAGGCTAATCATAACGAGATAGAACTTTATTCCACTTCAGTACTAAAATTCCCGTTCTTCCCTATCATAATAGCGAGTGATAAGATCGATTACTTAACAGCGGAACTACTTAAAGCAGAAGTGATAAGGCCTTTGTATGATTCAGTTTTAAGGAACATCTCCTCACTTACGCTCTATGCTGGTTTGCTTTCGGTTAAGCTAGCGTTACTCGTAAATGCAAAACCGGAAGAGTTAAGGTTAATTCCTAAAATAAGGGAAATGACCTTTAAGGCGATGGAAAATGAACTACCCAATTAAGATTTATAATACTATGGGTAGGAAATTAGAAGAATTTACAACATTTGAGCCTGGACTAGTTAAAATGTACGTATGTGGGCCTACGGTACAAGATTATATCCACATTGGCCATGGTAGGACTTTTGTAGCCTTTGATTCAATAGTTAGGTATCTCAAATTGAGAGGGTACACAGTTATTAGGGTGCAAAACATTACAGATATCGACGATAAGATAATTAATAGGGCTAAGGAAGAGGGTAAGGATTGGACTGAGGTAGCCGAGTTTTATATGAAGGATTATTTAAAAGACATGGAGGAGCTAAAAGTACAAATTGATCAACACCCACGGGTTACCCAGCACATTAAGGAGATAGTTGACTTCATTCAAGGACTCATTGATAAAGGTCACGCTTATGTTGCTCCAAGTGGTAGTGTTTATTTTGACGTTGACACGTTTGACAGTTACGGATTATTGTCTGGGACTAAAAAAGAAGAATGGAATCAGGGGGAGGAGTTCGTAAAAGAGAAAAGACATCCTTATGATTTTGCATTATGGAAGGCATGGAAACCTGGGGAACCATATTGGGATTCCCCATGGGGTAAAGGAAGACCGGGGTGGCACATCGAGTGTTCTACTATGTCTACTAGGTATCTCGGTGATCAGATTGATATCCACGGTGGCGGTATGGATTTAATCTTTCCTCATCACGAGAATGAGAGAGCGCAGAGTGAAGCACTATTAGGTAAAACTTGGGTAAGGTATTGGGTTCACGTATCTTATCTGACAATACGTAAAGAGAAGATGAGTAAGTCTTTAAAGAACATTATTCCGCTTAATGAGTCTTTAAAAAAGTGGGGTGCTGATGTATTAAGATATTGGTTCCTCTCAGCCAGTTACAAAAGTAGTATTGACTATAGCGAAGAGGCACTAGAACAAGCTAAGTCCTCGTTATCAAGGCTAAAGGACGCCATGAGCATAATAAGGAGTATAATAAGTGAAGGGCCTAAGTATTACTCTAAAGACGAGGACGTAAAGGTGCAAAGGGAGATAATAGCCTTGATACATAAGTTCCACGAGGCTATGAGCGATAATTTCGATACAGCCACAGCTCTTTCTCACATACATAATATAGCAAGTCTGGTTTTCGACAAATTACAATACTCTAGGGATTTTATGGGTGCAATGCTAGCTCTTGAGGCTTTCAGGCAATTCAATTACGTATTCGGTGTAATGGATGAAGAATTTGCCCCCACATATGAGAGAGTTTATAAAGTTATAGATGCGGTGGTTGAAGTTAGGAATATACTTAGGGCTAAAAAAATGTACGACTTGAGTGACCAAATAAGGTCAGTTTTAGCAAGTGCGGGAATAAAGGTGCTTGATGGAAAAGATAAGTCTACTTGGCGTTTTGAGTAACGTCTATTATATGCAATGGTAAAGTCAAATTTTCATCCTCTCCTTTTATTTTAAAGTATTTTTCGAGCATCTCAACTGTTGATGGGCTAACTTTTTCCCTCTTTATCTCTTCTAAGCTCAGAAATCTAGCGTCTAAGGCGTCACTTGCTGGTTTTAATTCCCCTCCTATCACTTCACATATATAGTCTAAAATCACGTAATGAAAACCCTCTTTTATTATCTCCACAATGGCAAGAAGCTTAGTGGGTTTAACTTCTAGCGAAGTTTCCTCCTTTAATTCCCTTTTTATCGCTTCATCTAGTGTTTCTCCAAACTTTACTTTACCCCCTGGTATAGCCCACATACCTTGGTTTGGAGGGTTTTTTCTTTTAACTAACAAGACTCTATCCTTATCATCAAATATTACTCCTCCGACAGCCACTCTAGGTTCCATATAAAAAATTTTCATGGGATAAAAGTTAATATACACTATAGTTACTCATCTATCAATGAAAACATTACAACTGGTCTTACTCACACTCTTATTAACCTTACCACTAACGACTATAGCTGGGCTAAACGTTAATAATTATCACACACAACAAGTGAGTCAAGTAACTTTATTCCAGAAATTACAGTATATTATGAAAACTGAAACAAAGGTAAAGAATTCAACGTACGTTAATTACTATGAAGTAAATTACACAGTAGTTCACTATGAACAGTCAAATTCTACGATCGAAGTTTATACAAAAGGTAATTATACGTACGTACAAATATCAAACACGACATCAAGTAAAAATGAGAGTAATACTACGTCCACTTTTAACGTAAGTAATATTATTGGCGAAGGTAACTTCTCGGTTAATATCTTCAACGAGATCTTATCACTACATTACCCCTATATCTTTACTTACTTCCTTGCCAATGACACTTATGCCTTAATACTCTCTCACGGAGAATATGTGTTACAGTATTTAGGCACTAAAAAAGTGGACTTTAACGGAACTAATATTACCGTTTTGATGTACAACGTTGTTTTCAACTATACGTATTCTCAAGAATACGAGATTTTACCTAACGGCCTAATTTTTAATACTTCGTTTACTATTAATAACGGTACCAATGTCGTACTCACTTTAACAAACTATCAGAACGAATTCTCAATTCCTTTTAACGTTACTGATTCCCCTGGTGTAGGTGTTCCTTACCTTTATATTTTCTATTTATATAACCCAGCTGCAAAGACTTTGACCCCACAGATTTATATAGAGACTTATTACCCGTTTGAAATAGGCAATTACCTAGCACAAGTGCAGTATTTGTTGTATCCAGCTTCCGGTAGTAAGATGCTACAACCAAACTATATTTACGGTATACCCACAGATTTCTCAATATATTTCAAACCATATAAGGACGAACTCACCGGCTTTGTGACAAATGTTGGAAATAAAAACATAACATGGGGAGGGAATATGTTCACTTTGCTTAATGAGTCCACTGTATTAACCGCTAATAATACTAAGGTCGAGGCATATTTATACGAGTTCTCGAATAATTTCTCAACCGTTTATCTATATGTATTGCCTAGCGGACTAGTATTGCAAGAATACAATTTCTCTAAAACTTTAGGAACATACGCTGAAGGATTCCAGTTCTTGGCTAATGAATACGTTCCGATGAACGCAACATATCCTACGCTTACTTCTCCTACTTACACTACCTTGCCATTTAAATTGGTTAACTTAAATACCGCATTAATGGTTACAATAGTTTTTACTATCGTTATCTCTGTTATAATTCTTTTATTCCGGCAGAGGTAGTCGTAGGTTATTTAAGTATTTTTTATTATTTGTTATTTATCCCCCATCTTCATATACTTCTTGCAAAATGCTTATGCGTGATTATTAGATAACTTAAAATTTTAGGTAACAAAAAAGAGAATGAGAACATGAGTTCTGCTTTAGAAGAAACGTTAACTTCGGACCTTTATGATCAACAAGTAAAGAAATTGTATAAAGTAGGAGAAATTCTAGGTTTGTCTGAAGACGTGCTATACACGCTTAGCCAACCAGAAAGGGTCATTCAAGTGAAGATCGAAATAAAAGGGAGTGATGGTAAAGTAAAAACTTTCATTGGTTGGAGATCACAACACAATAGTGCGTTGGGCCCCTACAAAGGAGGAGTGAGATTCCATCCAAATGTAACACAGAATGAGGTTATCGCGCTTTCAATGATGATGACGTGGAAAAATGCGTTATTGCAATTACCTTATGGTGGAGGAAAGGGTGGTATCAGGGTTGACCCTTCAAAGCTCTCAAGAGAGGAATTAGAATTATTGTCAAGGAGATATATCGACGCGTTGTATAAATATATAGGTAGTGAACTAGACGTTCCAGCTCCAGATGTTAACACAAATCCCCAAATAATGGCTTGGTTCTTGGATGAGTATGTTAAAATCACTGGTAAGGTAGACTTTGCCACTTTTACCGGTAAGCCCGTAGAGTTAGGAGGACTCTCAACCAGGAACTACAGTACTGGTCTTGGAGTAGCTACTGTAGCTAAGGAGGCTGCAAAGAAATTCTTAGGAGGTATTGAGGGAGCGAAAGTAATAATTCAAGGGTTTGGAAATGTGGGTACTTTTACTGCACTATTCATAGAAGAGATGGGGGCAAAAGTAATAGGTGTTAGCGACTCAAAAGGTGGGGTAATTAATACAGATGGTCTTGATGTTAAGAAATTATTAGAAGTAAAAGAGAAGACCGGTTCGGTTATAAACTACCAAGATGGGAAAAAAGTTACTAATGAAGAGCTATTAATTTCAGACTGTGATATCCTAATACCTGCAGCATTAGAGAACGTTATTCACAAGTTCAACGCCCCTAAGGTTAAGGCCAAACTAATTGTTGAAGGCGCTAATGGACCATTAACTGCAGATGCAGATCTAGTAATGAAGGAAAGAGGGATTCCCGTAGTTCCGGATATTTTGGCTAATGCTGGAGGTGTTGTGGGTAGTTATGTGGAGTGGGCAAATAATAAGATGGGAGAAATAATGGAAGAGGAAGAGGCTAAAAAGTTGATTATTTCGAGGATGGAAAAGGCATTTAACGGCGTTTATGAAGAGTATAACAAATTAGGTGATCAAGACTTAAGGACTGCAGCTATGGCCATGGCGATTGAGAAAGTTGTAAACGCTATGAAGGCTAGAGGTATGATATAAGGAAAAGAATTATAATAAATAGGAAAATAACGAAGGCTATGATTAGCATTGTTTTTGCAATGTCCTTATTACTTCCGAAAACGATGGGTATTGGGCCTATAAAGATAACCCCACCATATTCACTTTTTCTTTGTTGCTGGTTTCTTTGTTCCTCTCCTCTAATCATTTCTAGTATAAAACCTATTGTTATTACAAGTAGGCCTACGAAAATAAGAGTTAGTCCAATACTGTAAAGCAAGGAATTCATATGATAAATTACGTCTCTAGGGATTTAATTTTATTTGCTAAAATCTCCATTTCCTTAGGCATCTCCATTCCGTCATTCATAGTTACTAATTCACCTATACTATTTCTAAATTTCTCGTAGTCAATACCCCTCTTCTTGAAAACGTTTATTAGCCAATGGTATGTATCTTCTTTTGTTAGCTCTCTTATTTCTTTATCGTCGGGGTAAATTCCGAATTTCCTTATAACGTCTATTAACCTAGACTTTGTATAATAACTCTCAATTTCTCTTCCTAAAGGTACGCACATGTCCTTAAATTTCATATCTAGCTTGTCACAAATACCGAGAAATATAACGTTCAAACCTAACGTTTCTTTGAGCTGTAACCATAAGTTAAGCTCAATATCATTAGCCACTTTATAAACACTTAACCCTATTTCGTCATTTGATATTCCTATCCTCTTCAACCAATTCAGCACTACGGCTGGTTCAGCCAGTTCGCTGGTTAAGATAATGACTTTGCTAAATAATAAATCACTCATGTTAGCTCGAAGTAATCCTAAGACCGTTTTTAACTGCTCATCTGGCTTAACTACTATTGCTGAAGAAACTCCTTGATTTTTCCTCATAATTATATAATTGTCAACTGTTGATGAGACTATATATGGTGAATGAGTAGTAATAAACACTTGAAATATTCCCTTATCAGTCCATTCCTTAATGAGCTTCATTATTCTTGATTGTAAAGTAGGGTACATGTTGACTTCTGGTTCTTCGAGTAAAAGTACCTTACTTCCGCTTAACCATAGGATGAAGAGCATTAGGACTACTCTTTGAAATCCACTGGCAGCTAAGTCTATGTATATTGGTAAGTTCTTGATGTTTAGGACTAACTTATTACTATCCCAGAACTCTAACCCCTTTATTTCTGGTATCGCGTTACTTACAAGGTTTACAAAATCATACCAACGTCTCTTCATGTTTATCGGGCTTCTGTTCATCTCTATCATCCTCTTTAACACAGCGTCAAAGTACGTTTGGTCAAAAATAGGAACGTATTCAACACCTTGAGAGGCAATAGAAAATAACTCCCTAAGCGTTTCTAGTTCATCCCTAGTTGGTGGTGAACCATTAATAGTTAAGGTGTCCAGGCTCCATTCTATAAACTTATTACTATACCTCAATTTGTTGATCACTTCTACTCTGATTTTCTTAGCACTTCCTAGAACTTTTGCAGTTTCTTCCTCATTAAATTCTACTACACCACCTATAGTTATAGGCTTATTTATATCATAATCCCTCCATAATAACACATATTCTCCATCCCTGTCTTCAATGCTTTTCTTCTCTATACTGGAACCTAAATTCCTTATGAATAGGTAAATTGACGTTAATAAATTAGTCTTACCGTAACCGTTGTAACCAACTATGACGTTTAGCCCTCCCAAATTTTTTAATCTAATAGATGAAAGACTGCGAAAGTTGTCAACGTAAAACTCAATAAGTCTCATCTTTTAGTCACTCTACGCTTATTTACGCATGCAAACATATAATCGTTAAAAGCATCGGCTCCACTATTTCTATTATTAGAGAAAAAACGGTGTATTATTAGTCTCAAGGGTTTTAAAGGATAGCTTTTATTATACCACCGTCTACTGGAATTAACGCGCCGGTAACGTAAGTAGCTAAGTTAGAAGCTAGGAATATAATAACATTAGCGACCTCTTCTGGGTTAGCCATTCTCCTTAACGGTACGTCTTTGACTATATCATTAATAATCTCATCCTCACTCCTATTTTCCCTCCTAGCCCTATCCTTTACTAACTGTGAAACCCTATCAGTTAAAGTCCAGCCCGGCATTATACCGTTAACCAGTATACCTCTAGGCCCTAGCTCTCTGGACGCTACTTTAATTAAGCCCGCTAATGACAACCTCACTACATTAGATAAATCCAAATTATCGATTGGCTGTTTTAACGTCATTGAAGTCGATAATATAATCCTCCCACCAGATTTCATCCTCTTTCCAGCTTCCCTAACTGCTATTACCGCACTCATTAAAAGTAAATTTACTGCAGTATACCAATCGTCGTTAGTCAACTCAAATAGGTTACCCGGCTTAGGGCTACCAGTAACATATGCCAGAACATCAAGCCCGTTAAGTTTTTTATATCCTTCGTCTACAAGTCTCTCAACGTCTTTTGGGCTAGTCAAATCAGCTACTATATAACTTACCTTATCGCTTATTTCTCTTAACTTTTCATAAGCCTTCTTTAAGTTATTCTCGTCATGAGATGAAATAATTACCTCTGCACCTTCCTCCAAAAACCTCTTAGCCGTTGCGAAACCAATTCCTTTACTTGCCGCCGTTACTATTACCTTCTTCCCCTTTATCCCTAAGTCTATTTTGAACACCCAAGAAGTACTCAATCGTATAACCTTTTGAGTTTTCTTTTCTAATCTCACTCCTAATCTTCCTGAAATCCTCTTCGAGAACCTTTCTTAATGAGGGGTTATAAAGGGCGGCTGCTGGGTGATAAGTAGGGAAAACCTTTATTTCTACTCCTTCTCCTTTCTTCCATACGTACCACTTTCCTCTAACCTTACTGATGCTAGTAAAAGTAATTGAGGCTTTAGAGAAAATATAAGAAGTTGAGTGTTTTCCTAACGTCACAATGATTTTCGGTTTGATAACTTCTATTTGAGAATCGAGATAAGGGCTACACGCCAGGATTTCCTCCTCAGTCGGGTCTCTATTATTTGGTGGTCTACATTTCACAACGTTGGTTATGAAGACTTCATTCCTCTTTAACCCTAGGATTTCTTCTATCAACTTAGTAAGGAGCTTTCCAGCTGCCCCAACAAAAGGTCTTCCCTCTAAATCTTCATTTTCTCCGGGTGCTTCTCCAATAAATATAATCTTAGCATTTGACGGCCCTTCACCTGGTACAGCGTTAGTTCTGCTTTTCCATAAGTTGCACTTAGTGCAAGATCTAACTAGTTTAGCAATTTCTTCTAAGTCCACAACTCTATTATCCACTTTTTAGTTAATCAGATTATCGACCCGTCTTCATCAGTCCGTTTATGTCGGCGTCATCATGTACCCCACCCGGCTAGGGATCCTCATTGTGGTTACTAAACCTCTCAGATCCCGGCGAAGGGTGGGGATTATTATATATATTGTTGTTACGAAAATAAAGATAATGAGTGAGGCTAAAAAATTTCTTATATTACAAGACCTCATCCTAGCGAAGACTTCAATAGAGAAAGTACTACTTCATATAAACTCACGTGAGAAACCGATATTTAGTTGGATTAAAAGGGAACTAAATGAGACTATCCGGAAATTAAGTAAGGATGAGAAATTCGCTCCTAAAGTTAAATTAGTAAATGAGGCTATAGAAAGTCAAGACTCAGAAAAGCTCAGAAAGAGCCTAGAAGAGTTAAGAAGTTTATTAGAAAAAGAAATAACAGAAATTTACAAAAGTCTAAAGTGATGCTATGGCATAGTAATTCTGGTACATTATATATATCGCTACAGCAATTATGATGATTGCGAAAACTTTCCTTAACATACCTCTAGGCAAACTTGAGGCTATTTTTGCCCCAACGTATCCCCCTGCAATACCACCCAATAGGTACAATACACTAATAACTGGGTCTATTTCACCAGCTAATGCGTACGTTAATGCACCGGTCACCCCAAAAGTGCCTACTGAAATTAACGAAGTCCCAACTGCTTTAATCATACAGATTCCAGTGCTGAAGAGTAACCCTGGCACTATTAGGAACCCTCCTCCTATCCCGAAAAATCCAGAAGCAAAGCCTACACTGAAACCTATAGGTATTACTCTTGCGAAATTAATTCTCCTTAATTCAGCTTTAAGACCTTGTGGGCCTCCTCCATTCAGTTCCACTCTCTTTGCTTTCGTAGGCCTGTCTTTTCCTTTATAGACTAAGATCGCTATAGCTATCATTAATATGCCGAACAAGAACAATAATAAGCCCCCATGGACTATTAAACCTACTCTAGCCCCAACGTAAGTACCCAAGATACCGGGTAAGGTAAACACAATACCTTCCAATATCCTTACATTACCTTTTTTCCAGTGTATAAAGGCATTAATATAAGCGTTCAACCCTACTGCTAGAGCAGTAGTACCTATCACTAAGTGGTCAATGTAATTTTTATTAACACTAGGTAAATATGCTAGCCCTACAAAGTAGAGTAGTAATGGTATAGCTAGAATTGAACCCCCTCCACCTATAAGCCCTAAAGAGAAACCAACTAGAAAACCAGAAACTACTGATAACGCGTATTGTAAAACAGTAAGTTCGAGCATGGATAGTAATTTTTATTTTTAGTTTAAAAAGTTTTGTTTAATTAAAAGTTAGTAAAAGGTATTTCTTCTCCGTGAGGGCATTTTCCTGGTTTTCCCAAATAATTGTGAAGTTTATCAATTATTTCTTTAGGTACTACATAATCAAACTGGGTTGAGTATTTACATGCGTCATCCGGTGAGAAGCCTATAGCGACGAGTAATGTTTCTATAACCCTGTGTGCTCTAATTAACTCGTCTACAGCTTTTCTCCCTTCATCTGTTATCGTGATTCCCTCCTTACTTTTCTTCACATAACCCTTGTTCTCCAAATGCTCTAATTCCTCAAAAGCGCTCGCCGTAGATATTTTCAAATCTCTAGCTATCCAGCTCAGTTTTGCTAATTTTCCCTCATCGTTATACTTCTTTATTGTGAGTAAGTATGTCAATTCACGACGCGATATGCTCACAAGTATATGTTAGGTGAACTAAATATTTAAGTTATTGTACCCTTCATATCACATGGAAGAAATTATACCAGCAATAGTCACACCCTTTACTGGTTCAGAAGAGATAGATTTTAATGCCTTAAAAAACTATTTGTATTTCCTTAAAAGAAGTGGTATAGAAATTGTCTTCTCTTTAGGTACAACGGGAGAATTTAATATGCTAACTCTTCAAGAGAAAGAGGAATTCATAAAGAAATTTAGGGAGTTAAGTGACCTTAAAGTAATATTTAACGTAACTGAGAACTCTCTGACTAACGCTCTAAAACTTGCTAGATTAGCGGTAGAAGTGAGTGCTAATGGTATAGCGTCTTTGCCACCAATTTATCACAAACCGTCCAGTAAGGGAGTTATAACTTATTTTGAAGAGCTATCTAAGACCGGATTACCTCTCTTTCTATACTCTTACCCAGACAAGGTAAGCATTGACTTCGATACTGTTAAGAAGTTAGTAAGTGGGGGGATAATAGATGGTATTAAACTCACTACTGATAGTCTTCCTCTATTTAGGAAATACTTAGAATTAAAGGAAATTAACAAGTCGATAAAAATCTACATAGGTAATGACGAGCTAGTCCTCTTTTCATTAATGATAGGAGGAGATGGTGCTATTTCTGCAGTAGCGAATGTAGCACCGGAATTTATGATAAAGCTTGTGAAGCTATTTAAAGAGGGGAAAATAACTGAAGCCCTAGAAGTTCAGAAGATGGTGAACAAATTAAATAGTGTTATTACGGTTGGTGACTATCCCTCTGGAGTAAAGGTTGGATTAAAATACCGGGGAGTTTATGTAGGTAGTGTTAGAAAGCCTTTAGAGGAAAAAATGGAAGAAAATTCACTTATATATGCTACGCTAAAAGAGTTAGGGTTATGATGAAGGTCGATGTGATTGATTTGATGATAGGATTATCTCCGGCTGATTACTTTAAGTTCTTTAAGATCTTCTCTTTAACAGACTCGTCTAGTGAGTTAAGTGCTTCCATAACTATTTTTTGATCCCTTTCAGCTAAATTCTTCGGAAGGGTAGAAGCAACTTTCATTCTTAAGGCTAACACGTTCCTTACCACACTATCGTTATACATTGAGAGTAATCTCATAGTAACTTCACACCAATTTTTATACTCCTCATCGGTAGCTTTACTTGTCAGTGCAGTTAAAATTGACTTCAATGCGTTTTCAGCTGTTGCTGGGTCAAGGGCTAGAAGTTGTTGTAAGAGTTGGCTTATAACTGAGGCCCTAGAGGTATATTGTAGTCTCGCTATTTGGATTGGGTCTAACTGTTGGCTCATCATTTTATTTTTAAAATCATAAATATTAAATTAAACGGTTATGATTACCCAAATATTTATCTGGATTTATCTCAGCTTCTGCAAGATAAGGTGTGAAATAATGATGTTTCAAATGTTAAGGCATATATTTATTGGAAATTACTTCTTTCATTGAATAACTCAAATAATGAATATGACAACGTATTCTACCTCATATCCATCAACATCCCACACGGGCAACAAGATAATTGTGCCGGATTTTATATTACCTAATTTTATTGTAACATTATACATCTGAAAATTACTGATATTTTGTACGAAAGTGACCGATACATTTTTAGTATATCCTTGAATATAATAAGTATAAACTGGGTCATTTAAATATGAATTATTTAAGAATAGATAGAAGTAAATTGTAGAGTTGGGTTCAGCTTCTATATATGTAGGTGTCACATAAAATACAGAATGAAGCTTTGTCGTATTAGAATAAAACTGCGGTTGGAGCGTGTAAGAGCTAGTAAAGTTAACTTTAGGTACCACTACTATATTATCACTTAGATTTTGTATGAGTAATGGCTTACTATCATTCCCTAATGTTGATACATTAAGGTTGAAAATGTAAGGTCTAACTTGTTGTGGTGGTGTGCTAGTAGTCGCTGTTATTGACGTCTTTGTCTCTCTCATATTACCAAATTGTACCATGGTACTGGTAGTGTATATAATTGCAAAAGCAATCGCGAGTGAAAATAATATGCCAGCAATAGTTGATATTACTAGTTTATTCACGAGACTATCTTTTTCAGAAATACTTTATATATCTATTCCAATGCTGAAGGAGGAAAAGTTTATTTAAAGCATGTTTAAACTAATAATATGGAACTCGAATTATCACCACCGACTCGAAAAGTTTACTATTATTTACTGAAGAATAGAAGTGGTGTTACTTTGCGTCAAATTCAAGAAGACTTAGGATTTGCATCAACTAGCGCCGCGAGATATCATATAAAGAAACTAGTTAACGCTGGCCTAGTGGAGGAGACCTTTGACGGAAAATACGTTGTAAAAAAGGTAGTTATTGATGACGATTATCTCCTTCTCTTTAGCTATATACTGCCTAAGAGTGTTTTCTTTTCCTCATTCTTCTTAACGTCGTTTATTCTCATTCTTCTCTTCCTCTATTCTCATCCTTTTGCAATGGAAATATTTGGCGCGATTACGGCTTTTATAGCTGGGATTTTGTTCCTTATGGATTCTGTGAAGAAGTATTACAGGCTAAATAAGGTCACGTATCGTGATGAGAAGAATGAAGAAGATTAACTTGTGCAGATGGGGTCTTAGTAAAAAGTCCTCTCCCTCTCCTTCAGAGTTTAAAGATAAGAGCGTTCAAATCCTCCTCATAATTTCTCAGTTCTTTGTCTATTGTTTTCTCTATCTCACTAACATCTACAAGTTTATTATTTTTCACGAACCAATAAGGTAGAACTACCTCATTCTGTTCATATACTCCAACGCTTTTAGGAACCCAAACCTCCTTACCGTTAATTACTAAAAGGTAAGCCTTTTGCGTCTCCACCTTAAGTTTTGCCGGGATCTTGATTAGCTCTTCATTATACTTTTTCTCTATTTCAAATCTTATCTTACGAACAATGTAATTTAATAATGTTGTTTTGTCCTCAAAGTATTTACCGTCATAAAGGTATAGGCTTAAGTCTTTATGTCTACATACTTGTATCTTTTCTCCTCTGATCTCAATCCCGTCATTACAATTAATTATAGTTAATTCACCTTTTTCTAAAACATAATATTCTATTACGGTCTTTTCATTACTCTTGTAAACTCTTTTTATCAAAGTTTCCTCTTTTTCATCCAATTCACCTTCTATATATTTTATGTTTTTTAGAGTGTGTATTATTTTGTCCTTGAGCTTTACCTTTCTCCATTTGCTGTTTTCGTAAGCAAAGTAATACTCCTCTTCATTTTTACTAATTTTCCCTATCCTGACTCTCATGGTTTAAAATTTTCATTAAAGCACTAAAAAGGCTACCACTAGAAGAGCAATACTTATAGTAAGGAGTATTGTTCCCAAGTTAATTGCCCATTTTTCCTCGAACCCGGGTAGTTTAAGCTTATAAAAAATAATGTGAACTCCCCCATAAAATAGTAAGATTATTGAGATTGTTGCAAAAATAATTCTTATTAACAATTCTGAATTTATATACACGATATAACTATTCCCCGTTCATTTTAAAACTAACTATTAACTTAAAAAATATACAAAAAGTGTTTGAAAAGTATGGCATTACAAAGAATCTAGACAGACCAGATTACTTCTTTAATTCCTTCAAGTTGTCTCTTATATCATCTACAATATCGAGAGCTTCATCAATTTCATCCTTTATGTCCTCTCCTTTATTCGCTAAATCTATTAGTTCATCAATTTTATCAGAAAGGTCGTCCACCATATCTTTAATCTCTTCTAATATCTCCTTTTTCTCGCTCATAAAATAAAGTATATCCCGTAGCTAATAACATTTTACTTTTTTATCCTCCCTTCCACTTTTTGAAATATGGATAGCTTATCCAAAAAGCTTGAGCCAAAGGAAAACACTATTAAGCCTTACCTTGTTTATGCACAATTTTTAAGCTCTATAGCACCTCTCGGTTCAGTTTCCGCATATCTAACTTATGCCTTCTCATCCTCCCTATCATCAACTTTCTTAGCCGGAATTATAGGAGTTCTAATATACTTCTTATGGGTTCTCATAGGGTATAGGTATTCTAAAGTTATAGCAACAACTGGTGGGATTTACGATTTCGCTAGGAGTGGAGGAGGAGAGCTAATAGGCAAAATAGCTGGATGGCTATACTGGATAAGTTATTCAGTATATTTTTCATCCGCGACCACTTACTTGTCTGGTATTGTAATCCCTACAGTATTTAATGTAAATCCCATGTTATTAGAAATTGTAATCCCACTTGCCCTCACTCTCCTTATCTTATCTGGGGTTAAACCACCATTATTTTACGCCTTAATTACCTCAAGTATAGAAGTAGTGTTAATAATTATACTGGGCGTAAAAGTCCTCAGTAGTACCGGACTTTCCTTATGGGAGCCCTTAACTGTAAATGTTAGTCTTTCCTCTTTCTTTTCTGGTGCGTTGGCCGTGGGCTTTACGCTAGCCGGTGGCGGTGCGTCATTCTTCTTAGGTTATGAGGCTGAGGGGAAAGGTAAAACAGTGGGGAAAGCCTATATACTAGCTTATTGGGTAGCCTCTCTGTCAGTACTATTTGCTGCATATTTTGAGACTGCGGCCGTTGGTTATTCTAATGAAGGAGTGTTAGAGCTCTTAAATACTACTCAATACCCTGGGTATTACATTGCGGAAAAATATGTTAATCCAACGTTTGGCCTTATAGTTTTTATATTTACTGCCAATAGCCTAATAGGCTCAGTGACTGCTGCATATTTAGCATTGTCGAGGCTAACTTATTCTCTCCTTAAAAAAGACATGCTAACTTCAGTTTTAGTAGTAGCATCGCTTTTCATTGGAATAAACCTAATAGCATCGATTACGCAGCAGTACTTAATCGTCTATACACTAACGACTGAAGCATCTTTAGTCACTCTTTATTCTTCCCACCTTTTAGTTTCTTCAGTCTTCCCATCTTTTACTAAAAAGGTAATAAGGTTAAAATGGTATGACTTTGCATTAGCACTCTCTACTGTACTCTTAATGGGTTATGGGTTGTGGAGCAACCTTAATCAGATTTCATTAGTTACTGAAATAGGAGTAATCTCATTAAGTATAGGAGTTATAATTGGAATTATACACTGGTGGTGGTATAAACGTTTGAGGTAATAGAAAACTTAGTTAAAATGGGAAAGACTCTAACTGCTCTGAATTACATTAAACAACTAGTCAAAGATAATATTGATAAAGTAAGGGAAGACGAGGAGTGTAAAACAATTATAGACTTAGTTTTACGTTTTCCATCCCTAAATGACGAGAGTTGGAGGTATTTTGTTCCGAGACTAGAAAAAGAAGAGGTAATGGCGTTAATAGAAAAAATTAAGGATTGTCTTAATTTTTAAACTCCAGCATTAGCCTCATTAACTTTTTCTAGGCTTTGTCCGATAGTATTTGGTAATACGAAAATTAGTACAATACCCATTATTACCATAGGGACTTGGAATAAAGTCCAAATAAGAATTGAGGAAGTAGAAATTCCAATCGATGCAGATAACCCACCTATTAATCCTAGTATAATTGCAGTAGATATTGCTGCACCTAAATGGGCCGCACCGTCTGAGATCGCGAAAGCAGTAGCTCTAGCATAGGTTGGTACGTTCTCTGTACCGTTAAGGTAGTTCAATTGGTTACTCCATCCAACGCCTATAAAATTAGCTAATAACATCCCGGCAAAAGCTGCTGGTATATTATTCTGCACTGTGAAATAAATTGTTATTAATACACCCAATAGCATTCCAACACCATAAGCTATAGTTGTTAAGACAGCCCTCCTTACCCTCTCTACTATAAATCTCAGCCCTGTCGCACCTAAAAACGTGGCAACTCCCGCTAGCCCAAAGAGGAATGTATAAGTGTTTGCGTCTTTTGATGGCACCACGTTACCGCTCCACAATAGATATTCTGTAAGATAAGGATACTCACCGAAGTAGAAGAAGAATATTGATAACATTACTGAGATTATCCTAATGGCGTAAGTTTTATTCTTGAATACTGTAAACGGATCTTTTTCCTCAACTCTATAATTTAACGGGTTATAGGGAGGTAGTTCGTTAAGATGTGCCTTCACTTTCGCGTCCTCCTCCATTTTTCTCACGATCCTTTCAGCCTCGTCTAACCTGCCTTTAAGTGCTAACATCCTCACGGTTTCATCGGCGTGGGATCTGATAATAAGTACTATAAAGGCTAATGTAGCACCTACTAGGAATATAACCCTCCAACCTATTGCTGGATTGAGTAAGTCTATTACTGAAGCTAAGAAAGGCCCTAATCCCAGTCCAGCCCATCCAGCAATATAGACTAGGTTAAAATATTGCCCTCTCTTCACTGCTGGAACCATTTCTACTATATACGTGGGTACTAGAATTAAGTCTCCTCCAATTCCCATGCCAGTAATAAATCTGAAGATGATAAACATTGGGTAATTAACTGATAGTGCATTTCCTAAACTCCCTACTGCTGTGAGCAATGCCGTAAATATCAGCATCGGTTTTCTTCCATACTTATCCGCGAAATAACCTAACAGTATTGCTCCGGGGATGTAACCGAATAACCCCATAGAGACTACTACTGATGCCTCTGATGGAGTTAGTCCGGTATACTGTAAGGAGGTTGGTGAGAAAGCGATCCCTATATCTATTACGTCGTACAGTGCTATGAAATAACCAAATGCTAATGCTAAAATTACTGAAATAGGTAGTACCATAGTCGGTAGCCTATCTATTCTAGCAGTTAGCTCAGCAATTTTAGAGTAAATATCAGATTTTGAGGGCTTGCTCATGACAATATAAATAGTCTGTGACCCCTATTTAAGCATTTCATATCTATTTATACTTGTTTATACTGTATTTATTATACAATTTGTTGAAATACTGATTGTCACTGTTCTTAATGAAAATTTTCTATGTATAAAGACGATGTAATGATAAAACGAAAACATTTTTAGTTATCTTTTTGAACACTTTTTGTGGATAAGGTAAGGTTATGGAACAGATATATTTTACGACTTTTAGAAATATTTACTGCACCGTATTCAGTCCTAAGAAAGATTTACCCTCAGCTTATTACTCTCTCAATAGTAGTTTATGTAATAGCATTAGTATTCGTATATTACCAACATCTTGACTGGATTTCAGCAATTTACGCTGCAGTAAATGTGATAACTACAGTAGGTTTATATGCGCCAGATATTAACACTATGCCTTCTGATGAGAAATTGTTTTTAACGATCCTAATTCTATTTACGGTAGGCTTATTTGCCTCAATGGTACAATCATTAATAGGTACTATAGTTAATAGGACTACGTGGATAGACGTTAGGGCGAGGTGGAGAGGAACACACATGAAGTCTCATATTGTGTTGATAGGAGATTCTTTAAGTATACTTTCTGCAGTAAAGAAATTAAACCAAATGGATAAGGATTTTGTGGTACTTACTCCATCCAAGGAAATCTATAGTGAAATTAAGAGTGATAAGGTAATTTTAGGAGACCCTAAAGATGAAAATAACTTAATTTCTGCCGGTATAAAGAACGCCTTAGCCGCAATAATAGCTATGGATAACGATTCGGAAACACTTTTAGTAACACTTAAAGTTCAGAAGTTGAACCCGCCACTTACTGTGGTTACTGTAGTAAAAGATCCCTCGCTTGTAGATCTGATGAAAACAGCTGGCGCAGACGTTGTAATACCTTATGAAGACATAATAGGTAGAATTTTAGCCTTTACCTCAGTATCCAAAAATTTTGCTGGAATAATTTATTCACCAGAAAGAAAAGGAGATTATTCAATAGCAATATTTGATGTAAAAAAAGAGGTTAGACTCAAAGACTTACCAGATAAAGTAGTCCCAATAGCTATTGTTAGAAATGGTAATCTGGATCCTTATTTCACTAAAGATACAGTTTTAAAACCTGGCGAGGCACTTTTTGTATTAGGTGACCCTTTGTATTTCAAAGAAGTTGAGAGAATTCTAGGAGGGTAATAAAGACAACTGTATGTTAAAAATTGAATTTGCTGTATTTTACTTTCTCTTCAATTAGTTTTTATCAGTAAATCAAACTTTAGTCGCAAGAACTAATTCTATTAGTTTAAGTTAAGAAAATCGATTTCACATGAGGCGATACGAACGAAAAGCTTATTAGTGTAAACATGTAATACTGTATTAATGTCAAACAGTCAAGACGAAAACAAAAAGAAAACGGTTACGATAAGGGGAATAGATATGTCATTATATGAGAGATTAGTAAAGGTTGCTAGGGATAGTGGGAAAACAGTTGGAGAAGTCATGAACCAAGCTATGAGCACTTTTCTTGGGGTGGCTGGAAAGGCTGGAGAAAAAATAGATCAAGCAATAAGTATGAGTAAGGATGTGGGGAAATCGTTTATTGAAGGTTTTAATGAGGCTAAAAAGAATATTGTTATAATTTCGGATTTGGAAAATATAGAAGTAAAAAAGGAAGAATTAGTAAGCTTCGGAAAGCCAGTGTCATTTAGGAATATCGGGAAATTAGTTTTAGTAGATATAGACCAAGACACTTTTAATACCTTTATAGATTCTATAATCTCTGTGAATGAATTAGTAATACCAAGAAACTTAAATAAGTTTTTCGTTTTACAAAAATGTAAATTCGTTAAAAAGATAACTCAATCTTGATTTTCTCTTTTTTCTCCTCCCTCCTTTTCTCTTTATCTCAGCAGAACGTAATAGATTAATGAAGATACGATTATCAATATGCTACAAATAACCCACAACAAGAGAAAGCCGAAATTAAGAATGATTATTGAGGCAATAAAAGGTGCGACTATTCCGCTACTTTGCCAGAAGAAATTCGCAAAACCGCTTACACTACCGGCGTTCCTACCGCCGATTAGGGACACTGCAGAAGAGTTTGCTGGAGTTATTATAAACCTAACGAAACCCATTAATACTGATACTATGAGAATTACATTACCTATGGATAATAAGGCGGTTAAAACGCCGTAGATAAACTCAAAGAAGGACAAGGTATTTCTAACACCGATTTTAGAGATGATATAGCCGGCAATTATCGTAGAAGGAATTCCGGCTAAGGCTAAAGAAGAATAAGCAAACCCAGCAATTATAGGGTTTAAGCCTATGCTTAGAAAGTATTTATAAGCATAAAGAGTAATTACCCAGTAAGAGAGGAAGAACAGAAAGCCGGAAAAGGCTAAAGTCAGTACTTTCTTATCTTTTATGATGGCGAATTGGGTGGACGAAGTCGTATAACTCTTGACTTTTAAATAAGATAAGGCTAGGACTAGAGAGCTCAAAGCGATGAGGTAATAACTCCAGTTCCACCCGAATGAAAGACTAATGATCGGTAAGATTAGTCCAGCAAGGACTATGGACAACGGCCAGGCTAAGCTATAATAACCTATGGCTACGGGTAGCTCGTTTTTATCGAAACTGGTAGATAAAATCTTAATAGTCACTGGGTAAATCCAACCAGCGGACAAACCCATTAAAAAGCTAGCAATGTATTCAACCTCTATGCTTATTCCTAAACCACTTAAGAACGATGAAAAGGAAAGGCCTAAAAGTGAAATGAGTGCAATAATGTTAGGTTTAACTTTATCTGAGAGAAAACCTGCCGGAAGTTGGACTAGGATATAACCTATAAAAAACAGAGAAAAAATAATACTATCCTCTATTTCTGTAGGCTTCAAATTTGAGTAAACAGAGACGATACTCCAGGCTATACGTGAGAAATAACTCATGAAAAATGAAGCTGACGTAAGGAATATGATAAACACTTTTTTCATTATTCCACCTAAACAAGGCTTATTAAGGGTTCGATTATCGGTATGATTAGTGTTAAGATAAAACCGTTAATCATAGCACTTATCGCATATTCTCCACCATTAAAAATTTCAACGTAAAGGGGTAAAGTAACGTCCATCGAAGTAGCACCCCCCACAGCAATAGCTCCAATAGGGCTAAACTTACCCTTTGAGAAATTTGGCAAAAAGACGAAGGCTAACTGCTCTCTTAAAAAGTTAGATAGAAACCCCACAAGCCCAAGCGCGGGGCCATAAAACTTAGCAACTAATGGGCCGGTATAGGAATACCACCCAGAACCTAAAGTTATCATCAATGCTACCTTAAATGGTATCAATAATGAAATTAGAAGTGAGGATAATAACGCACCTATAAAGTCAACTAATACCGAGACTATAGCAACCCTAGTAACACTCTTTAAACTTTTCTTGTTCAGAGATTTTGAAATGTCAATACCTATTACAAAGGCTAACAAGTAAAGTTCATAATCAACAATAATGTCAAAGGGGATTTGAGAGTAGTCAAGTGGTATAAGACTTGCCAAGAAGCCGGCCAATAATGGGATTAAGTACTTAAGTTGTGATTTAAAGTTGATCTTACTTTTTACTTCACCATGCACTTCGTCTTTTAATATAAGAAACCCAGTGAAATACGTGACGAGAAGTACAACGATAGATATTAAGACTGAGATACCTAAATAGTAAATTACTCCCACCTTAACTTGTGAAAATCCCCAAAAGGAAATTGTAAAGATAAGGATTACGATTATCGCATCAGTAACGTAATGAGGTAATCGCAAATATTTTCCTATTATAAGAGAAAGTAAATAAAGCGACATAAAAATCTCTAGGAACATACTACTAACGTAGTCTTAGTTCTTAAATGACTTACTCTAGCTATTTGTAGAAGCTAATGAATACCACGGATAAACATAGAAAGAAAGTACAGTGACTCCCCTTATAGTTTCGCATAACTTTCACAGAACTGTTCGCTTATATTAACTTCTTGATCTATCTTTACTACCTTTATAAACCTAACCTATTTGACAAGGTCTCGTTCCCTCCTTTTTGCTTACTTAAATTTTTATCCATTATGTAGTTTTATAAGCGAACCGAACTAAGGGCACAAAATGAAGTTTATAAAAAAGAAAAAGAACGACGATGAAGTCCATTCAGTATATGAAATAGTATCAGAACTTTTCTCATCGAGGTTAGGCATAGCACTAGGCTTACCGGTATTAGAACTTAAATTAGTTGGTGAAGGGCTAGAAATGGAATACTTACCCGATTCCCTTGAGGTTAATAAAATAAGTAATTTGAAACAATTACAAGTATCTTTACCCTTTGAGGAATGGTTGCTCAACATTGATTTAAAAGAAGATCACGTTAGAGCTAAAGATGGGAGAGGATATATCATAGATCACGGACATACTCTTCTTTCGTGGAAGCCCCTTTACTACGTGATGCAAATTATAGATAAGCCGGTAACTAGGTTTAAACTCTGGAGTGATAAAGAAAGTTTTTATGAAGGCGTAGAAATAATTAACTCAATAGACTGTCACTCCGTTAAGGTATTGCTCAATGAAACACTAGATGAGGTTCACAATTTTTATCCTCTGAATAACGATGCATATAGAGATTTCATGGAAATAAGCTACAAAATCCTTCAACATAGAAAGAAGATAATTAAAAACCTATTCATTTAAAAAACCTATTTCACTCGACTTAACTCGGTTATTTTCTTGAGCTGAAAAGCGGTTAATGATGATATATCTCTGTGAGAGTATATCTTTTATTTAATTATTAGGAATAAACACGAAAGGTTAAGATAAATGTGGTGAAATATATAACTAGAGTTATACACTTCTTTTTTCCCTTTGTTACAGCTCGTATTTATTCTAGTTTGTAGTCCTTCAGATCCACGTTATCTCTTGAACAGTTCGTCCTAAATTAACTTAAATATTCGTGTTCCAAAATTTTGGTTTATAACTGTAGAAAATTTGTCATAGAGCATTCACACTCAACTTATATACTTATTTTCTATTTTGCAATTATGGAAATTATCTCGCCTATTTTAACTCCTTTCACAAAAAAGGGTGAAATAGATAGAAACGCGTTAAAAACCCACGCTGAGAACTTAATAAGAAAAGGAGTAGATTGCATTTTCCTTAACGGCACTACGGGATTGGGGCCCGCATTGTCTAAAGAGGAAAAGAAAGAGACGTTAAAAGTTGTATACGACGTTACCGATAAGGTTATTTTCCAACTTGGTGGGCTTAACTTAAATGACGTGGTTGAGTTGTTAAGTTTCTCTAAGGACTTTAAAATTGTGGGTGTAGCGTCTTATTCACCTTATTATTTTCAGAGGCTTCCGGAAAAGTGGTTAGTAAAATATTTCAAGACAATCTTAGAAACTTCACCGCACCCCGTGTATGTATATAATTATCCCTCAGCTACTGGATATGACATCTCGGTAAGTGTGCTAAAAGAGATAGGTGAAGTTGCTGGTATCAAAGACACTAACCAGGATTTAGCCCATTCTCTTGATTATAAAATTAATTTCCCTAAAATGAAGGTTTATAATGGTTCTGACAGTCTAGTATATTATTCACTTCTCTCTCTAGATGGTACTGTAGCTTCCCTAACTAATGTGGTACCAGAATATATAGTATCAATGAAAAAGTTCATAGAGGAAGGAAATAGAGAAAAAGCGTTAGAAATACAAAAGGTTCTGAATTCATTGCTAACAATTATGAGGAAATATGGGCAATTATCAGCTACTTATTCTTTAGTAGAAATTTTTCAAGGTTATAATGTGGGTTATCCCAGGCCTCCAATATTCCCGTTAGAGGATTACGAGATAAAATCACTGAAATCTGAAGTTGATGCTATAAAGAGAAACCTGGAGAGTATAGTAGGGAAATAAAATGGCGAGGCTAGTAACTTTAGGGGAAATATTAATTGAGTTTAATGCGTTAACTCCCGGCCCTTTAAGACACGTTACTTATTTTGAAAAACATATTGCCGGTAGCGAGGCAAACTACTGTGTAGCGTTCGTTAGGATTGGGAACGAATGTACTTATATAGGCAGGGTAGGTGATGATGAGTTCGGTTATAACGCCATAGAGTGGTTAAGGGGTAAAGGGGTCGACGTTTCTAACATAAGGATAGACCCATCCGCACCTACCGGAATATTTTTCATTCAAAGGCATTACCCAGTACCCTTCGCCAGTGATTCAATTTATTACAGAAAAGGTAGTGCAGGCAGTAGGCTTTCTCCGGAAGATGTGAAGGAGGAAGTTATAGAGAGAGCGGATTTAGTCCACTCTACTGGAATAACCTTAGCGATCTCAGATTCTGCTAATTCAACCGTTTATAAGGCCTTTTCTCTAGCTAGGGCTAGGTCTTTTGATACTAACATAAGGCTAAAATTGTGGAGCCCAGAAAAGGCGAGGTATGAGATTATGAGGTTACTAAACACTTTTCACCTAAACTTTCTAATTACAGATCCCGGCGACACTAAGATATTTCTAGGTGAAAGTGACCCAGATAGGGCAGCAAAGATCCTTTTAAATTACGCTGACGTTGTGGTAATAAAATTGGGCTCCAAGGGTGCTTCGGTATATTATGAGGACAAAAAATATTTCTCCCCAGCATATGAAGTACCAGTAGAGGATGTAGTTGGTGCTGGTGACGCTTTAGGAGGTACATTTCTTTCCCTCATATATAAAGGCTTTACTTATGAAAAAGCGTTAGATTATGCGATAGTTGCCTCTGCGTTAAACGTAATGATAAGAGGGGATCAAGAAAATTTACCCACAATAAGGGATATTGAAACATTCATCTCCAATTTAGGTAAAAAATAAAATAAAGTATTTCGAGTTTTTTATATGCCAAAACTTCCCGAATTATCTAATGAAATTAAGGAAATATATTCTTTAGACATAGATAATGTACCATCTTTCAAGACATATCTTGCCGGCACGTGGGCTTCCTCTAAAGATGTTGAGGACGTTAAATCCCCCATAGATTTGGAAACTTACGCGAGAGTGCCAAAGCTAAATTATGAGATGGTTGATGCTGTATTAAACACTGTTTATCAAAGAGGGAGGAAAGAAATTAGGGATTTCCCCGGCGAAAAGAGGTTAAAAGTATACCATAAGCTCGCAGAATTACTGGATAAGTTTAGAGGGGACTTCGTCAACGTTTTAATGATAGGTAACGGTAAAACTAAAAGCGCGGCTGAGGGCGAAGTAAACGCTGCAATCGAAAGGCTTATTAGGGCCGACTTGGACGTCAGAAAACTTTACGGTGAATATGTTCCGGGTGATTGGAGTAGCGAAAGTTTAGAGTCTGAGGCAATAGTTAGGAGGGAACCTTTAGGAGTAGTCTTAGCTATAACTCCGTTTAACTACCCGCTTTTCGATGTTGTTAACAAATTCGTTTACTCTACAGTTGCTGGAAATGCCTTCGTTTTGAAACCTGCAAGTGCAACACCGTTACCCGCTATAATGTTCGCGAAACTTTTAGAGATGACTGACTTCCCTAGGTCTGCTTTTGCGGTAATCACAGTCCCTGGAAAGGAGATGGATAGAATAGTTCGAGATAAAAGGGTAAGTGTAATATCGTTAACTGGAAGTACAGAGACTGGAGAGCATGTGATAAAGACTGCTGGGATCAAACAATATGTAATGGAGTTAGGTGGAGGGGATTCCGCAATAGTACTGAGTGATGTAGACGTTAATACTGCGGCTCAAAAGATTGTTTCTGGCATTACGAGTTATTCTGGCCAACGTTGCGATTCAATAAAGTTTATTTTCGCTGAAAGTGAGGTTTATGATAAGCTGAAGGAGAGGTTGATAGAAGAGTTAAAGAAAGTTAAGGTCGGTGATCCAAGAGATCCCTCAATTACAATGGGTCCTATAATTGATCCGAAGACTGTAGACGAATTTGAATTTGCCGTAAAGGACGCAATAGAGAAGGGAGGGGTGGTACTGTACGGTGGTAAGAGGTTAGGTCCTACATATATTGAGCCTACTCTAATAGAAATTAGTAAAGATAAGGTGAAGGATTTATATCTATATAAGAAGGAAGTATTTCTATCAGTTGCAGTTTTAGTTAGGGTGGATAACGTAGATGAAGCTATTGAACTATCTAACGGTAGGAGGTACGGTCTAGATGCTGCTATATTCGGCCTCGACATTAATAAGATTAGAAAGGCCATAAGGCTTCTTGAGGTCGGTGCGGTATATGTTAATGAGTTTCCTAAACACGGGATTGGTTACTTCCCCTTCGGTGGAAGAAAAGACTCTGGAATAGGAAGGGAAGGAATAGGGTATACGATAGAATATGTCACCTCCTACAAGACTATAGTTTATAACTATAAAGGAAAGGGTATATGGGAGTACATCTGATCTTCCTCTTCTTTCCAATCTTTGTTATAAAGTTTATAGTCCTGCAATTAAAAATGATAAACTCCTTTTTATTTTAATAGTATAATTTACTTAAAACTGTCGATTCCCTATTTGATAAAAGACCAAAATTTATAAAGTCGTAATTTTATACTTTCAATTATGTCAGAGAGAAAAGGTGTCAGAGGAGCAAGGGATTACGGTATAAAGTCGGACAAACTGTTAAGGAAGAGTTTGAACAAATTTGAACTGCTATACTTATCTTTAGGAGGAATAATAGGTTCAGGTTGGCTATTCGCATCTCTTGCTACTGCTACTTATGCTGGTGGTTCTGCAATATTATCATGGATAATTGCTGGAGTTTTAGTAATGTTCGTGGGCCTTGCATATGCAGAATTAGGAGCCGCAATACCCAGATCCGGTGCAATAACTAGGTATCCTCATTATACTCATGGCGGTCTAGTAGGTTTTATAATAACATGGGCATATTTCCTTTCAGCTGCCTCAGTTCCCGCGATAGAGGCAGCCGCAGCAATTGAATATATAGGTTCCTATTACCCTCAGCTGATCACGACCGGAACATTTAACGGTGCGACTATCACAATTTTAACGCCTTTAGGGATCGCTCTTGCCGGTTTATTACTGGTTTTCTTTTTCCTCTTAAACTACTTAGGAGTCAACATTTTAGGTAAAGTAACTCACGGTGCTGGCTGGTGGAAACTTTTAGTACCCACAATAACGATATTGTTACTAGTATCACTTGATTTCCACTCATCAAACTTTACTGCTGGTGGTGGTTTCTTCCCTTCAGCGTCCAATGTAGTTGGGGGATCCTCTGGAATTGTAGGTCTCAGCGCAGTTTTATATGCAATTCCAACTACTGGCGTCATCTTCTCCTACTTAGGATTTAGGCAGGCTGTAGAATATGGAGGTGAGGGGAGAAACCCACAAAAAGATATACCGTTCGCAGTTTTAGGATCATTAGGGATAGCACTAGTACTTTATACATTACTTCAAGTTGCCTTTATAGGTGGTATAGACTGGAGTAAATTATACCTTAATGAGAGTGTAACTCTTAACGAGTCTGGTAAGATGGTGACCACATATAAATTAGTCCCAGTAACACCGGGTAATTGGTCAGCCTTATCAACTGCAGTAACGAGCTCTGGAGTCCCGATTTCAAGTGGGCCTTTCTTAGTATTAATGCATATAGCACCAATAGGAGTAGCTGCGGCAGTCTTTGCTTTCTGGGGTTATATTTTAACTATTGATGCTGTAGTATCACCTTCTGGGACTGGCTGGATTTATACTGGCACTTCCGGTAGGACTTTCTACGCCTTCGCATCAAATGGCTATTTACCCGAAATCTTCCTTAAGATCGGTAAGACCAGAGTTCCAGTATTTGCATTAATAGGGGCATTAATAGTAGGTTTTATATTCCTATTACCGTTCCCCTCTTGGTATGCATTAGTTTCTTTCATCTCATCTGCAACAGTACTAACGTATATAATGGGCGGAATTGGGTTAGCTGTATTAAGAAAACACGCTCCGGAACTAAAAAGGCCATTCAGACTACCTTTAGCTAGTGTGATTGCACCTATAGCGACCTTAGCTGCTGGACTAATAGTGTATTGGTCTGGTTTTGCAGTGCTCTTTTACGTATTTACCGGGATAATTATAGGATTACCACTGTTCTTCAGTTATTATGCTACCAAGGGGTTAGGAGTTAGTAAAGGAGTCAGCGCTGCTATAGGAGTTGTTGATATTGTAGTTGCAATTCTCTCTTCATACTTCTTCTTCGAGGACACTAGTGGTTTAACTGAAGCGAACAATATAGCGTTCATAATTTATATCTTAATTTACGCTGGGTTGCTAATAGGGAACGTGGTATCCTTATTGTCTTTAGTTAGGGATGAAAATGCGAAGAAGGAAATAAATGCAGGCTGGTGGTTAATAGGTTTCCTTATTGCAATATACGTGTTATCGTATTTTGGAGGGTTCGGGTTAAACCCGGTGATTCCCTTCCCTACTGACACATTAGTTGCCGCTGTAGTAATCCTTGCCTTCTACTTTGCTGCAGTATACAGCGGTTTTAAGACGGAGGCATTAGAGGAAATCTTAAATGAGACTAGAGAAATAGAAGAATAGTGGTAAAAATTGAACCCAATTTCAATTTTTTACATTTTTTTAACTTATATGAAGCCCATAACTAGTAACTTAGTATTATTAGTATTTCTCACAATTCTAATTTTGTTCATACTGTCTATAATATTACTCTCATTATTTTAGCAAACTTTTTAATACATTATTCTCAGTTTCGTATTATGAGATTACTACTTCCATTACTCCTTATATTGTCTTTATTTGCACAACTAAGCTTAGTGAGCCCTCATAACGCTCTAGTCCCTAAAGTTTACACAAACACTGGGGGAACGGACCCTTATCCTATAGGGGTATCTTCACTGGGAATGACACAATACGGTACAGCAATATCAGTTAAGACTAACGAAGTATTAGGTTATGCTTTAATAAAATCCATCCAAACTTCCGGTGCTTCACTGCAATTAAACGTAGTAGTTGTAGCAAAGACCTCAAGTGGGGAGCAAGAATATTGGGTTCAGAACGCAATTCAATTCTCAAATAACCAGATGAGATTCATTGACAACGTGTGGAACTTCACGTCAATTTATGCAAACATGAGCCCAGAACTTGTTTCGGGTTTTGGGAGCGTGCAAGAGGCTAATCTTAACGGAAAAATTGTCACGTTCTATGAGTATGCAACGCCTTTTTCAACGTTCTCTTTACCTATGTGTTACATCTTGCTTGTTGACGTCACATATAGCGGAGCAACCATAACCATCTATATTGGTTATATGGTATATGGAGGTACGACAATTTATGATGAGGTTAGTATTGCTGTAACCAATTTGCAACAAGCTTATATTTATGTAGGGCCGGGAAAGACAGGTAACAACGAGTACTTCGATGCTGAATTAGTTTGGGGAGGTGAATATGGCGGACAAGAGGGATACTTCGATTCCCTTACTTCCCTTTTAGCAATATATTATCAAGTTGAACCCGGTATTTATTCCCCCTTCCCCACAGTTTATAACTACGGTTTCGACACTGGGGAGACTGCTGGGAATTTACAAGCCAATATAGGAAATGATGGTATGGTTTGTGTGACTGTTGGAACTCCAAATCCGCAATTCTTAACGGATTATTTCACACCATGGATACCAGGATGGACAATGGTTACTGTTCTTTCTAACTATACTTACTATGTAAATGGGTATTATTTTACTGCTAATAACAATTTTAATGTAGGCCAGTCTAACTACGGTTTACCGTATTATGTATCTTTTATAACCCAGAAAGCGATTAACCTAACTCTACCTACTTTCATTTATTCGACTTATAGATATGTACCACAAGAAGAGATTTCTGTGGAGAACGAAACTTTTAAGGGACAATTACCTCTACAGACTAAGACTTACTTTAACTTATCAAATGGTTACTATTTCATTATAGTTAACTATGTGAAAATACCGAACTTAGTTAGGCTTATAATTAACGTGCCAATTTGGGGCTTAGTAAACGGAAAACCCCAACTAATCACTTCTGGTAATTACCCTTACGGAACGGTCATTCAATTGGAAGTTAATTATACTTACTTGTCTTCAACGGAAAGAATAGCTTACATACCTAATGTTACGTACATAATACTAACGCAGAACATTACGATCCACGTTACCGTAGTTTCCCAATTTCTTATCAACGTTAATTCAACTTACCCACTACATGCATTCATAGATGGTAAGAATGTGAGTTTTACTACGGGTTGGTACAATAAATCTTCTGTAATTATAGTTCCGTTACAGTATTATTATGTAAACGAATTCGAGAGAGAGATGCTACTAAACCCTATCACGATAGAAGTAAGTAACCCAACGAATTATACTGCAAAATGGATTACTCAGTTTTACGTTTTAATAAGTTCTGAGTACAAGCTTTTAGGAAACGTTAACGGGCAAAATGAGACATTAACAAGTAACTGGTTTAATGAGAGTACCGTGATCCTTATTCCAGAACAATACGATTATCTCAGCAATGTGGTAAGAGAGGCACTAATTAACCCAATTAAAATAACTGTCAATTCACCAGTTAATTACACAGCGATTTGGGGAATACAGTATTTTGTAACTTCAAATACTTTCCCAGCTTATATTAACGGGAGCATAGGGAACTTTACTACTGGCTGGTATTTTAACGGAACAGTAGTTTCAATTCCGAATAAGTATTATTATATTTCAAAGTTCGAGAGAGTGGAATACCTAAACTCCACGCCTATTAAGATTGTAATAACTAGTCCTTTAACTGTCACAGTTGTCGCGGTTTATCAGTATTACGTTAATATTTCCACACCTCTACAAGGGTATGTAAATGGTACTCAAATGAATATAACCTCTGGGTGGTATAATAAAGGTACCTCATTAAAGCTTGAAGCAGTTTACTATAAATACATTACGCAATTTGATAGGTGGGCATTAGCCCCTAACGTTAGCCAGGTAATAGTTAATAGCCCTATCTTCATTAATGTCAGCTCTTATAAACAGTTTTACATTGTAATTAATTCAACAGAGCCAATTTACGCTATTATAGATGGAGAGAAGGTCAACCTAACGACTGGTTGGTTTGATGAGGGCACGATAATTAATATCCCTATTCAATATGTATATCTTTCCAGCGAGGAGAGGCTAATGTTAATTAACAATATTACATTTAAAGTGACTTCACCCTTTAATTACACTCCAGTTTGGAAAGTACAGTATTATGTAACCTTTATATCTAACAAGCCAATAGACGCGATAATTAATGGTGCTTTAGTTGAGAATATATCCTCTGGTTGGTACTTTAACGGGAGTAAGTTAATAATCCTTACTAATATTACTTACCCTATAGACAATTATAGTAGACTGGGACTATTTTCAGTAACTCCTTCAAACACTTTGGTATTAACTTCACCCCTTACGGTAAAAGTAGTTTATGAGATACAATATAAGGTAATAATAAATGGTAATACGAGTTGGGTATTTAATGGAAGTGAAATAAGACTTTATTCGTACGAACCGTTTTATTATCAAGTATCATGGCAAGGAACTTATAACGTTCCCAATGGTTATGTAATAACTGTGAATAAACCCATAATAGAGAGGGCCATAATCTCAATAAACTATATCAATGTTGTTTCTGCATTACTTTTTGTCTTAAGCCCGTTGTTAATGTTATTGGCTGTTATCAGAAGAAAATAAGCGAGTAGTCATTTTTCCTTCTTTGATACATATAACTGTTTCTTATCCGTAGACTCAGCTTCTTTATAGCTCATGATAATGCTAAGTAGCCCTATTATGCCCACGACGCTAACGACTAAGATAAAACCAATATCTATTGCGTCTAAATTGGGTATCTGAAAACCAGTGCTTATACTGAAATTGTCTATGATGGGGAATGCTATGATTAACAGCCCGGCCACTACGAAGACCCAACCACCGTAATAAAGTTCTCTTCCCGCACTCTTCCTAGCAATATACGATATTTCCTCTTCACTCATCTTCTTAGCCCTTAACAAGTTTCCGAAAATTGCACCGAAAATTATTTGCATTATCATTGTTCCGGTTCCGAACATTAAGCCCGGTAAAGGTGCATAGATTACACTAGGTAATTGTGGAGCCAGAACGAAAGTAATGATTGTCGCATAAGCACCAAAACCGAAACCAGCAATTAAACCGTGGACTATGGTCATCTTTAACGGTACATCCTTTGGGTTATCGTGAGTCTCACTTCCTAAAATTGCATCTATAGGTAAGTGAAGATATTTCCCCTTGAGGATGTAAGAGCCTGCAATAGCCATTACAAATCCGACTACTATGTAAACTGGCCCGTCTAAGTTATACTCCTTATAAATTTCTGCTAAACCAACGTAACCGAGAGTTGTTAAGAAAGCTCTTTGTATTGTAAACCCTAAGGAGAATAGGAAACCGGCTTTCATTCCCCCCTTAGTGCTGTACTTTCCTATGGCATAACTGAACGTTATAGGCCACGTGTGCTCATCTGGAGTTGCACCATGTAACATGCCCAATATTAATGAAAAAACGAGTATTTCAGTGAGGCTTAAACCAGTTGGTGGATTTAATATTTCATTTAAGCTTATCATTAGGGAAACCCTAAAAATGATTATTGTTTTTAGCTTAAAAAATCTAACTGTAAAAAAATCTTGCTAGTTTAAAAATTACTTCTTTATTAGACCTCGTACTAAATCCCAGATCTGAAGTAGTGCTCCTACTATAGAAAGTAAGATTCCTTCTATTTCTACTTGACTTGATTTCACAAAGGCTCTGGCATTGCTGATTTTAATAAACGCCGTAACGTTAAGAAAAGGTTTAACCATAGTCGTCTTATTAGTCTCATTAATTACGAAAATAAACACACTTTCACCACCCTTTATATAAAGCGTCACTGGGAGGGTTAAGTTGTAAGTTTTATTTGCGTAAATCACCTCCACTACTGTCTTCACACTGCTCTTGTTTTGGACAACGGTAATAGTTGCACTATTCACGAATGATGGGACAGTCACGTTCTGTTTAACGAAATTTAATACCATCGAGGAAGACGAGTTGATACTAACACTGTTTAGAAAGATTAGGGTTAAGCCAATTGAAAGTAATAAAAGTCCTATGCGTATCAAAACTCCATCACCTTAAACCTGAGAAATGAGATGAGTAATAAGATAAGGGCTAATGCAAAGTCAGTTATTATACCACTATTTACGTAGTTGAGGAGGGGCGAGAAGTAAGTGGGTTTTATAGAGTAAGCTAAGACTAAAGGATAGGGGTTCATGAAAGCTGTAAAGCTTAATGCTGAAGGGGAGGAGGTTATAAGCTCGTAGTTTCCAAACCCGCCAACTATGAATATTGATCCTAAAGTGAAGAGTGATGCTAAGGTCGATGCACCACTACTTCTTAGAATGATAGTATAAAATAAGACTACTGATGTAGAAAAGAAATAACCAGAGGTAAAGATTAAGGCTAAAGTTATCACTAAAGAGTTAAGGTAGTTGAACTCATAAAAATACCACAAGTAAGTTATTATCCAAATCGTGTAAGGGGTTAGGACGTCGCAAGTATAAGTAAATAAAAAGAATGTAGTCCTCTTAATTGGTAACATAAGAAATGAGACTATACTTCCAGAGTTCATATGGTCTCCAAATACGAAAATTATATTCCTTAAAGCTATAGAGAATGTTACGCTCTCTGGTATGCTTATTAGCGGTATGCTTCCTACCACTAGTGCGTAACTTAAAAAGTCACCCCTAATTAGGAATGCAGGTACGAAGAGGTAGCCAGAGATAATCGTTGGTATTATGAGTTGTAATGTAGGGTCTTTATACCTTTCCTTAAAAAGGAGTTTAAATATTTGTAAACTTCTTGAAGACATCCTCAAGGCTCACCTTCCTTACACTCAGCACCTCTACCCCATTATCATCGAGTAAGTCTAATATAACCCTCATTTTTCCTTTCACCCTAATGTATTGTCCATCAGCTATAGGATTGAACTCCTTGAGGACTTCTAAAGCCCTCTCCTTATCATTAGTGAGTATTACAACCTCATCACTGTCAGCCATAGCCTCAATTTTGCCGAGTTCTCCTTCAGCGATAACTCTACCGTTGGAAATAAATATAACGTGATCTATCACCCTCTCCAGTTCAGTGATTATGTGTGAGGAGATGAAGAAAGTAGCATTGAACTCTTTATTTAACCTCTTTACCAGATCATAAAACTCTATCCTAGCCTTGGGATCTAAGTTTTCCGTAGGTTCGTCAGCTATAATGAGTTCTGGGTTTTTAAGTAATGAGGCAATTAATTGTATCTTCTGTGCTTGGCCGGAAGAGAGTTGGCCTATTCTTTTCTTTAAGTGCTCCGTTAGGTTAAAGTCCTTGACTAGTTTTCTAACATCTCCTCTAAATACGGAATTAAGGTCGTTTAAGTATTCCTCCACAGTGTCGTTAACTGGGTAGGGTAGTTTCGTGAAAATAACTGATACTCTCTCTTTTAGCCTGGGGTTGTCCCACGGGTCTTCTCCCAGTACGTAAACTTCTCCTCCGTCTCTTCTTAAGAGTCCGGAAAGGATTTTAATAGTAGTAGTTTTCCCAGCACCGTTAGGCCCTATAAATCCCGTGATAGAACCCTTTACGACAGTAAAACTAATTCCGTCTAAAACTCTCTTCTTACTATAGGCCTTTATTAGCCCTTTTACTTCAATATCATACACTGTTAAAAAAGATTTTGATAGCTTTTTATTATATTTTTTCCTCATTCGGGTGGGATCTCTTTATAAATCAAGTTCAAGTCTATTCCTCTAGCCTTATTGTAGAAATACGCCAATACATATACAATTACTGAACCTACTAAAGTACCTAATACGAACGTCAGAGTTATGAGGTTAGGAGTACCGTTACTGGTCATGAAACCAAAATCCGGGTTTGTTGCGGAAACATAAGTTAAATATGCAAAATACCCAGAGGAGAGAACACCGGCGATAAGGGTATCAAAGCGTTTGTTATAAATTGAGTAAATTATTGTTGAAACTGATACTACTAAGAAGTAAAGGGCTCCTAAAACTGTAGCACCGTATAATGATAAAGCGTTTTGAGAGCCTAGGAATACGATTACTCCCAGAAACATAGTCACTAACCCCAAATCCAGTAGGTGTGTATATACTGGGCTCCCGTTTTTACTCACTGAGGCGAAAATTTCCGGTAAAACTCTATCGAAGGCCATGGCGAATATGTACCTTGAAAACACTACTACTCCGTAAGATAATATGAAGAATTCCCACACTATTAGGCCTAGCCCGATTAGCCACTCTAGGATTATATTGCCAGATAAGCCTATAGCTACTGTCCAGAAAGTATAGGAGAACCCATTATTCATGAACTCTGCGGTAGTAAAATTGTAACCACCTATATAATACATTATACCGTAACCACTAATAACTATTATAAAGGTTAAAATCAAGCTTATAAACACGTTATACTTTAATGCATCTTTTCCCTTTATTTCAGCTGCAATAGCCGGGCCGGCTTGCATCCACGGAAATGTGTAAAGTGCTAAGAACGGTAACATAAAGAGTGTTGCGTTCCAAGAAAATGATGGGCCGGAATACGTAGCACTACTTGCATTTATTGCGTTAAGTACTGTGGGTATTTTGCTTGAAAAGGCCGGAGCGTTGACGAGTAATATCGCCATAGCTAGGACTGTTGTAAATAACGAGAATATTCCTAGAATGGAGATTAAGGAGTAACCCCATTTCGCCTTGAATATATTTATACCAACTATTATGGCCATCACAGAGAAGGCCAGGATAAATGAGGGTGTAGGTGAAGCAAGCGTATTTCCTATTGATGATAAGTAGCCAACATTGTTTAAACTCCCTATTTCGCTAAGTACTTGTTGTATGGCTGTTGAGGCGAAGAACGCTGTTAAAGCGAAATAAGCTACAGATTCTATCATTAGTGACAAAGCCATTACCACTCCAAGGCCTCCGTTTAAAATCCTCGAAATCCATATGTAGTCCCCTCCAGTTCTCGGTATCTTTCTAATGAAGAATGTGTAAATATAAGCTTGTGGTAATGCGAAAAGAAATGCTATTAAAGTAGCTACCACTAGATTACTTCCCGGTTGTACGTAAGGAGTGATTGTATTGTAAAGTGCTAACCCGGCAGACATATTACCTACGTTAAGCATGATAACGTCTAAAAAGGAGACTTGTTTTATTAAGCCCGAGGACTCCCTAACGAAAAGGTGAGTTTTCTCCACCATCGTTTCTTAATATGAGAGAACTACCTAATAAAGTTTTTACTTTACTGAGGAAATAAGTGATTAATTATTACGATATAAATTTACTTAGCCAAGTAAAAGCCAAAGGTTTAAATAAAAATTGATTAAATTTGTGATTGTGTACGTGGGTAAAAGGATAAAAAGGAAGGAAGACTTAAAGCTAATAACCGGAACCGGAAGATATGTAGACGATATTGAACTACCCGGCATGCTTTACGTGGCGATCTTAAGAAGTACCGTACCACACGCAAGGCTTAAGAAAGTTAATGTGGAAGACGTTTTGAAGGTTAACGGTGTTGTAAAAGTCATAACTGGTTTAAACTTAAAAGTGGAAAATAGGCCTAAAAACTTCCCTATGGCTAGTGATGAGATACTTTATGTTGGACAACCAATAGCCGCTGTCATTGCTAACGATAGATATACGGCATATGACGCTTTAGAATACATATCTTATGATTATGAGGACTTACCGGCCGTGGTAGACCCAGAAGAGGCGTTAAAGGACGAAATAAAGGCGGTTGAAGGGAGGAGTAATATAGCGTATACGAGAACTTATAAGGGAGGTAACCCAGAACAAGTTTACGAACAAAGTGAGGTTAAAATTGAGGAGAAAATAGAGATCTCAAGGGTTTACCCATCGGCAATGGAGCCAAGAGGGTTAGTAGTTGATTACCAGATGGATAGGATTACGGTTTATGCTTCTACCCAGTCACCGCACTATATGAGGTCTTACCTCCTCTCAGCTTTTTCAGATAACGTAAAAGACATAAGGGTTGTTCAGGCTGATGTGGGTGGTGCCTTCGGTTCTAAGCTCTTCCCCTACCCGGAAGATTATATTGCGGTATATTCATCCCTAATCACCAGGAGGCCGGTTAAGCTTGTACTTACCAGGAGGGAAGATATGTATTCAACATACCATGCGAGGGGGCAAATACACAATGTTAAATTAGGTGCTTCGAAGGACGGTAAGGTAAATGTTGTGATAGACGATATAATGATTGACTTAGGTGCTGCGTGGCACGGCACGTATCTAGCAGATATAGCTGGGACTTTAATAACCGGTCCCTACGATATAAAGAACGCATTAGTTAACATTAAGGGGGTTTTAACGAATAAGACTCCTTTAGACCAATATAGGGGTGCGGGCAGACCTGAGGCTGCATTCGTTTATGAGAGAATGATGGACATTTTGGCTGACGAATTGAAGATGGATCCAATAGAAATAAGGAAGAAGAACGTTATTACTCAAACACCCTATAAGAACCCCTTCGGATTAACATACGATAGTGGGAATTACTTAAACCTTCTCAACAAGGCTGAGAGTTATTATAGGGAAATGGAGAAAATAGCTGAAGATTTAAGAAGACAAGGTAGGAGAGTGGGCGTTGGTCTCTCATTTTACATAGAACAAAACAACTTCGGCCCTTGGGAGAGCGCTTCTGTAAGGTTATTAGCTGATGGTAGTGTGGAAGTTATAATAGGTGCGGCACCTCACGGTCAAGGTGCTGCTACCGGTATCGCACAGATCGTGGCTGACGAGTTAGAAATTGATATAGAAAAAGTAAACGTAGTATGGGGTGATACAGATAAGATTTCTAACGCTTTCGGGACTTACGGTAGTAGGAGTTTAACTTTAGCGGGTAATGCAGCTTTACTAGCCGCGAGGAGGCTAAAGGAGAATGTAATTAAATTGGCCGCAGCATTTATGAAGAGTGATGTTGAGGAGTTACAATATAAAGGCGGAAAAGTTGTTAATCCTAAGACTGGTAAAGAAATGAGTTTGGCAGAGATTGTTAGGAAAGCTACAGCTAACTTAGGAGGTGTATGGAGGTATAAGGCAGAGCCTACCTTAGAGGCCACGGGTACTTTCGGTTTAAACAATTACACTTTCCCCTATGGTTCTCACATAGCGATGGTAGAAGTTGACGAGACCGGGAGGGTAAAAGTGCTAGATTACGTTGCTATAGACGACATAGGATTAGTAGTAAACCCAATGTTGGCTGAAGGGCAAGTCCACGGTGGTGTAATCCAGGGTTTTGGTGAGTCATTGTTAGAGGAAATAGTTTATGATGAGAGCGGGAACCTAATCACCTCCTCATTTGCTGAGTACCTAATACCCAGTAGTGTGGAAAGTTTCAATATTAAATGGTATTACTCCGAGGAGGGTAAGTCTGAGGCACCGTTACCAGCTAAGGGTATTGGGGAAGGGGCTACTATAGGTGCTCCCCCGGCAATAATTAGGGCTGTTGAAAGGGCTGTGGGAAAGAGGTTAACTAGGTCACCGATAAGGGCTGAGGAAATTGTTTAGTTAATAAGCATTTAAATAAAAAAAGATCATTACAAAGATTTTTAACTTATGAAAAATATAATAAACCCATGCCAAAGGTACTCGTGTTAGGGGCTAGGTTTGGTGGATTAACCGCGGCATATACGTTAAAAAGATTGGTAGGAAAAGCGGCTACAATAAAAGTAATAAACAAGAGTAGGTTTTCTTATTTCAGACCAGCTCTACCTCACGTTGCAGTAAATTATATGGATGTTGACCAATTGAAGATAGACTTAGCACAAGCTTTACCAGAGAAGGGTATTCAGTTCCAAGAAGGCGAAGTATTAAAGATAGATGCTAGGAATAACGAAGTGATTTATAGGACTCCTACCGGCTCTGAAGTTGAAGAAGAGTATGATTACGTTATCGTAGCCATAGGTGCTCACCTAGCTACTGAGCTCATAAAGGGATGGGATAAATACGGCTATAGTGTCTGTGAGCCCGAATATGCTTTAAAGTTAAGGGAGAGGCTAATGACATTCCAAGGAGGTAATATAGCAATAGGTTCCGGTTTCTTCTATCAAGGTAAGAATCCGCCTCCAAATGTGCCTAAGAACTTTGTACCAAATGCAGATGCAGCTTGTGAAGGGCCAGTGTTTGAAATGTCTTTAATGCTCTCCGGCTATTTTAAGAAGAGAGGGGTGTGGAATAAGACCAAAATCACCGTGTTCTCACCGGGTGAGTACTTATCAGACTTATCACCGGCTTCCAGAAAGGCTGTAGCTGAAATTTATAAATCAATGGGCATAGAACTAGTCCATAACTTCAAGATAAAGGAGATTAGGGAGCACGAGATAGTTAGTGAAGACGGGAAGACAATACCCTCAGACTTAACAATATTAATTCCGCCCTACACCGGAAACCCCGCATTAAAGAACTCTACTCCAGACTTAGTTGATGATGGTGGCTTCATACCCACAGACCTCAACATGGTTTCAATTAAGTATGATAACGTTTACGCTGTCGGAGACGCTAACTCATTAACAGTTCCTAAACTCGGTTATTTAGCAGTACAGACTGGCAGGATTGCGGCCCAACACTTAGCTAGTAGGCTTGGCTTTAACGTAAAAATCGATAAATACTATCCCACTATTATTTGTGTAGCAGATAACCCGTATGAGAACTTCGCAATAGCTGTAAAAGATGACACGTGGTATGGAGGGCAAATATCTGAAGCAATCCCATCACAAGCTAACCACTTAAAGAAGGAGTTGTTCACTAAATACTTCATGTGGACTAAAGGAGACATGGCGTTAGAGAAGTTCTTGGCGAGCTGGTGAAATATGTCAATCGAGGTGCAGTTAGACAAGTTACTTTCAGAAGATAGGCTTTCAGCTTTAGTTCAAGTAGTTGATGTACTATCCGCGGCTGAAAACAAGTACGGATTATTATCAGCGTTAAAGGGATTAATTGAGGACGAAGAACTAGTAGGGAAAATATTGAATAGCGTTATAAATGACCAGACCCTTTCCCTTTTTTCAAAATTTAATAATTTAGTTAAGTTAGCAGATGTTTTTTCCAACGACGAGACTATAGAGAACTTAAACAGTATATTAGAACTAGTAGGACTTTTAAACAAGGTAGGGATACTCGACCCTATAAAGGGAATGCTCACCGATGAGGAGACATTAGGTAAGGTTTTATCAACAGTTGTTAGCGATTCAACGTTAAACCTTCTAAATAATTTACCCAATTTAATAAAGTTAGCTGAAACTATAAGTAATGAAGAGACTGTGAGTAATATTACGGAGATTCTTGAAATTTATTCTAAACTTAAGAAGCTGGGGATCATTGATACTATAAAGGGACTATTAGATGATGAGGAAACAATAGGTAAAATAATGAGTGGATTAGTAAATGATTTTACGTTAAACGTATTAGCACATTGGGGTGAAATGATGAATGATTTGTCAAAGTTAGATCTCACTAACTTTAAGTACTATACGTTACTAGTAAACGAGACTGGTGAGGCGTTAAAACAAGAAAAAATTGAGGAAATTAAACACTGGTGGGATTTACTAGGATTATTAAAAGACCAAGAGGTAAGGGTAGGGTTAGGCGTAGTTATAGCCGTTCTGAAACACATAGGAAGGTATCATATGAAGTATATCTCCCAAACAAACAATACTAACACAAAACAGTAACTATTTTTATTTCCTCTTATTAGTTAAAGTAATGAAGCTTGTAACTCATTACGTTTTCTCTGCTGGCTTACTTACACTCTTATCATCATTTTTCCTCAACTTTTATACCGCCTTTTTCCTCTCTTCAATAATTGCAGTGTTAGGCAATTCATTGATTGATAGGCTGGGGCATAAGGAAATCCAGACCAGGAGGGGGTTGATACCGGTCAGGACTCCCCTCACTCACACCTTGCCGAGGAGTGTTTTGTGGGGTTGGGTACCCTCACTAATCCTAATACCACTACACGGGGGGATAATAATTTCGTTAATAGCCTTACTTAACGGCCCATCACACATGTTACTCGACGTATTCACGGAAAGGGGAATATACGTAAAGAGGAACGGTAAGTGGAGGAGGGTAGCCCTAGCCCACTTCTCTTACGACAACCCGGCAGTAAACGGTTTAGCAATTCTCCTCGGAATACTAATGTTGTTTGCAGCAACACAACTACATATTTATCATTACAACTATTATCATTATTTCAACTATCATTTCTGAAGAGATAATAATTGCGTAAAAATAAAAACAGTAAGGTTTTTAAATATGTTTTTACAGCAGTAGAAATCGGGGGATGAGGGGATGATTGACGCAACACGAGTTGACCTATGATAGGAGACCGTTGCTCTGACCTGACCCCCTCATCCCTTATTCATTTTTTGCCTTACCTAACTATTAAGCTTTTCTTCTTATTGAATTTTTGAAAGATGTACAGGGATCCAAATGCCGTCAATATTAGCTACAGTTACTACTCTTATCTTACCCTCCACTATACCGTTCTCTTCACAAATTATTAACTCTATCATGATACTTTGTGTCGCTCTGCACTTATTTATCATCAAGGGAAAAAACACGGCTGTTTTTCCCAAATAGGTAAGTAACCAGCAGGCTTCACAGACTAGCCGTAAAAATGCTCGCCAGAAGATACGCCCCAACAGCTTAGGGTTAATAGTTTTTAAAATTTCCTAATTTCTCTTTATCCGTCACACCGACGCGTTAGGCGGTAGAAATACAGTTACACCGTTGCTGAAGATAATATATATATCAGGTGCTGAACTTGATTGTATTAACAGAGTGTAGGGAGCCGTAGATATGGATACTTTTATAGGGTATTGCATTTGTTGGGGAGACGTTATTTTCACCGGCTCAAGGCCTTGACTTCCATACGCGATTATACACGTTATATCTACGCTGTAAGGACTTGAATATTCAAATTGAGGATTAAGTTGAAATGTTATTTCCAAACAATAACCGTTATTCTCTGGAAAAGCATAATATGATACGTTAAGTATATCGTTTTTTAACTGAGTCTCCATCAAGTCGTGTAAGTACTTATAGTTTTCCACAACGTATGTCGCGGTACTGTATTCGGAGTTCTCTAACTGTAATGTAACAGCCGTAGAAACTATTAACGTCACTATTATAATCAATATAAACATTGCCGCGATAACGTTACTTAAACCCTTATCTTTTCTCGTATTCTCCCTCTCATACATTATCCCACCAGCACAGAGCTATTAGCACCTACTTGGGCGTAATAAGTCTCGTTAAGGTACTCTAACTGTACTAGTAATATACTAGCTTGACCATTAATATCAAACACTTCAGTATACGGCGAACTGGGAGTGCCAGTCGTATAACTTGCCTTAACCCATTCACCTTTTATCGAGTAATTATATATGCAAAGTACTACTGGTTGCGGAGTCCCGGGTGCCCACTGAATCATTAGCGTAGGAGACCCAGATAGTGGAACAATATAAGTAATGTTAATTACCCCTATGTTGGGTTGAGGAGGGCTCTCTGGTACTAGATCCTGGGAGTAAGAAAAAGTTACGTAATATAGTAGGGGAAATATGATTGCCAATATGAAAATCAACAAAATAAGAAACCCTATTATGTCGGATAACCCTTTTCTAAACTTCCTAGCCACTTTTCCTTACACCTCTTATAATATAGATAAAGAAAAATATAACTATGACTGAAAAAATAGCAAGCAATATATAAAACTCGTAAGAAGGATTAGTGAGAGAAGACGCTGTACTTGTACTGCTGGTTACCGTCGACGTATTTTCAACAAGAATTGGTGTGGCTGTGAAAACTAGGGTACTGTAGCCGTTCACCTGGTATTCTAAGTTAACGGGGAAGACCTTATAATTAGGTACGGAAACGTTTATGAAGTAAGTAGTAGAATTACTTAAATATAAATAGGCTATGGGCGAAGACTCGTTATAAGGAGTACCATCAACATACAGTACCCAATGAGTACCGTTTTTAACTCCTTCTAAATCTACTGTGACTTTTACTAATTCAGAAGTATACCTCACACTTAAATTAGTATTACCGGTTAAGTTTAACTCTATCGATGTTACATTAGGTCTAAATCCCATGTAATCCTTAAAGGTAATGTTATACAAAACGCCTCCGGCCAACTTAAGCGTGATAGAACCGTTAGTAGATGTGTACTCTTGACCGTTGATTTCAACCGTAAAAATACCGTAAGAGGGTAGCCCTATTTCCTTCAAAGTCAATACGTATACTGGTGGGGGTTGTAACTCAACTTCTACTAGCCCGTATTTAGTGAGCAAGTAAAAAGTACCGTTATAACCTATTGCTTGTAAGACCGGGGTAAAGTTAGAGTAAATTACCTGGTACCCGTTAAGCGAATCTAAAACTTCGTAACCCTCCTCCCCTGCTACGTACACAAGCCCGTTACTATAATATATCCAGTAGGGGGTAAAGGGTAAAGGTACGTAGTCGATATTGTAGTAAGGCAATTGAGAAAAGTAATTCACGGGTATAACGGATAAATCCAACACTGATAAGTTGTTGAAAACCCATAACCCGTTAGGGGAAAAACTCCCAGATATAAACGTATTATTAGCGAAAGTCATAGCTGTTAGAGCATCCTGATAGTAGATGACTGTTCTGTTACTCCCGTTATAGTAAAGGAAAGTATAACCTTCCGCCGAGTCGACTATGGCATAGGAATTTGTAAATGTAAGGAACCCAAAGCTCTCGTAAATGAAATACGACTTGACTATCTGAGTGCCCTTAATTACGTACACGTACTGATAATTCGCTACTACATACAGTTCTCCGGTATAGTTATCTACAAATAACCTCTGAGGTAAAGGAATGTTTATCTGCGTAATCGTTCCATTATAAAAGTACAGAGAGCCATTAAAAGTTATAAAGTAGAACCCATCAAGGAAAGCAAGACATTTGATGTCGTAACCCGTCAAGATATAGGAGTTATTCTCTAATGAGAATATCCCATTAACAGTACCTAAGTATATTTTACCGTTTGCAAACGTAAAAGTGTTTGAACTCTGAGGGATGGGTAAGGATTTTGGAGTATAAGACACTGACTCCGCAGAAGCTAAGGCAAGTACTACAAAAAAAGTAAAGATAAGTGGTTTTGCCTTAATTGTCATACGAATCACTCCGAAGGAGTTTGGAAAGAGCTAATCGGTACTGGGATAAACGAACTAAAGCCGGGTGGTATCCACATTAACCCGTAAAATATACCTAATGGCTGTGATGTACTATAGCCGGGTGGTATATTAAATGTAAAGACTATGGTGATATTTACACTACCAGCCAAAGTATAATCGAATATAGGTTGGTTATTGCTGATCGCCGAAGGATCATCTGAATAAAGGACATGTATCTGCTTACCAGTCATATATCCGCTAAACACCAATTTTCCATTTATATAAACTTGACCATATTCATTGGCCCATACGACTTGACCACCTTTAGTCTCGGTGGTAATCCCCGGTGGACAATCCGTAAAGTTAAAGGAAAAGGTGTAAGAACCCTTCTCGGGCGGAACTAGAGTAGCTTGGTATTCTATTGTAACATTTTGACCGGTTTCTGATAGAATAGTGGGGTTAAACACTAAGGGGGTACCACCACTCCATAACACCAAACTACCGAACGGGGTGAAAGCAGTAGGTATCGCGCCGGCTAGGCCCCAAAACGCATCGTATTGGCTCTCGTTCACTAAGTTATATACCTCATACCCTACCATCTGACCGTTTATATATCCATACTGTCCATTACCTCCTTTAGGTTGTTGTGTACTATAACATTCCTCAGTTTGCAATGGATAAACACTAAGTATCTTAGAGTAAACTACGTAGTTCTGAGTCCACATTATTATTATATCATTGAAGTCGGGGAGTCCTCCGTGGTACAAGAAGCTTATCGCCTGGGGTGTAAGCGAAACATTATAGATAATAGTAGGACCTAAAGCACCGTCAAAAGAGTAACTCTGTGAGTCACCTGTAAATACATCACCCGCGACCCCTGGTAATGATTTAAGTAATTTACCGTTAGTACCATTATACACTGACCCGACGTCTATTATAGATCTCGGGCTATTATTTAGCAGTAAATTAGGTTTTAAATGTACTTGTGAAACTAATGAACCGTTGACATATAGGGACATAACGCCGGTTGAGGCGTTATATGAACCAGCAATCATCATAAGATACGTAGCTTGATTTCCGTTTAATGTAGTTTCAGCCGGTACAGGGTTGGGGTCTACTATCGTCACCCACGTGCCGTTATATAGTTGTACAGTAAATGCTATATAGAAATTGTTGTTGCCAGCACCGGGGGCATTACCTATCCCTTTTCCTATTACAATGCCAGCGTCACCAGTCCACACTGCATAACCACCTAGCGGCGCGTAATTCGAGTAATAGGGTTTATTCCCATGTATGCCATTGACGAGGAGTAAATTAACAGAATTTTGTAAACCCGGTATAACTAATCCTTGGCCGATTCCAGAGTCTGGTATTACCCACTGTATTATTGTTTGGGACTGTAGCATTGGGTTGTTACTCCCGCCGTATTTCGTAACATTTAACATGCCTATGTTGTCGTTATCACTCTGGTACCCGGTGAGGAAAGAAGACAGAGGTAAACCGTTAGCGTGAAGGCATTTCTGTAGTATATACCCCCCACTAACTTCCACAGTCGCATAGTCCTTGATTATCTTAATAGCGACTACTCCGTTATTTGGATTTGGGAATATTATAGTAGTACCGTTTGGAAGAGCTACTATCTCCCCTGAACCTATCAACGTTGGAAGAGCAGTAGCGTTAGGTTCGAATATTTCCGTTCCATTAGGTAAGTTTAAAGTCATTTCACTGGTCACTGTTTCTTCACTGGACAAGCCGTTAGTATATATATACACAATTTGCGTATTCTGTCCCGGGTATAACGTAATGTATGCACTGGACTTTTGACTATTTAAGAATAAAGTCCATATATTGGTACACTCTACCCCTCCAAACATTTTTGGATAAAGTATTATTTGGTTAGCGTAAGACGTGACTATATCTATAGGGCCCGTATAAAAGCTCGGCGTAAACAAGTATATCGTCAGATCGGAGCTTACGGTCAAGTTCCCAGGATATGCGGGCACCCATGAAGTTCCATTAAAGTAATAAATCCCCTTAATTTGCAAAGGATAAAAGCCGTGGAGGAATTCGAAGCTTAATACGTCTTGCCCGTTGGGAGTCACTATATATGATATTAGAGGGTCTCCACTTTCTATCTGGAACATTTGCTGATCTTTCGCTTGTACAGCTTGAGAAAGATATTGCTTACCTTGTATATCATAGGATGGTGAAGTCATGACGAACACGAGAAACGGTATCATTACACTAAACAATATGATCAAAAGTATTAGCCCAACAACTACGGAAGCTTGTGCCTTCATAACTATCACCCCGCAGTATACGTATATGCTATCCTAAAGTAGTAATTCCCCGCGTTGTATATAACCCATATTATTAATATATTCCCCTTCGGTATATTTCCGCTTATCACGAACGGGTAATTAGCCGGTAGTGTATAACCTGTTAGTGACTGTACCAGTTCATGTCCATCAGTGTCGTACACGGGACCTATACTTACTGTAGAAATTTTTGTCCCGTTGGGGAAACTAGCTGAAAATGAAGTATAGGAAGACTGAGGGGTAAGGACAGCTACAGAGGGTAACAAAGCTTGAGGTTCTTCGAACATAAAGACCGTAACGTTACCATTAAAACCAGGTATGTAAGGGTATACTACGAAGGAATACCCATTAGTACCAACGACTGGAGGAGAAACTGAAATAAAAGATGCTGACGCTAAAGTCCTAGCTTGTTGCTCAGCGAGAGTGAAAGCATATTGGGGGATTATTAGTGCTTGTGTAAACCCAAAAAGGACTAACCCTATAACTACAGCTGCAGCGACTAACACTAACTCGGTAGCAGCTACTGATACCATAATATCTTTTCTGTAAAAACTTCTATTTATATCTTTTCCCGTTATAATTAGCTTATCCGGTTATCTTTTGTTATCTATTAAGTAAATGATGGTATATAATATGTTTTTAGAGGTAAGCGTGCACTAAGTTTATTCCCAATTTTTCTAAGCCGTCTACCCTATGAGTACAAGGTCGAATAAACACACCTCTTATCAGACATTACCTATTAGAGAAGTAAGTACGGGAAGAGCGACTCTTGTAAGGCTAAGTAAAGGTAGGAAATAGTCCTGTTTGACTGTAAATAACATTCCTCATTAGATTGGTAAATTAAAGCTGTAAGAGATACATGGAAATGTTGAAAGACGATGTGGACTGTATAGTATTTTAAATATAAAATCCGTACGCAGATATGATTTTTAAGCAAAAATGGTTTTGCCGTCGTCAACAGTTTCCGATAAATTGTAAATTTTATGTAATTTTAATATCATTTAACATTCCTAGCTCTTCTCATGAAAGTTTATAAATTTTGTAGTTACATACTAAAAATGTAGAAGAGGGCCCTACAGTGAACTCGATGAGCAATGTGAGGGGGAGGATGGGTTCGATGAGGCTCCCCATGTCCTCGAAGGGAGTGGTTTAACTACCGCTCCCGTAGACGGCATGGGGAGGGAAATAAGGGGAATGAGGACGAGAGGTTGAATACAAATTCATGAAACCTCAATGAAAGTCCGACCCCTATATAGAAGATAGTGCTGTTATTAAGCCATAAATTCATACTTTAACGTAAAAAGGCGTCTCTGAGAATCTAAGCTAAACTATACTCTATATAGAGAATTCTCCTATTTAATAAATTTATGGCTTAATAACAACATTATCTCCACACTCACTTTCTAAGGTTAGCTAGCTTTAAAAAGCAGGGACATACTCATGGCGTATTACGCTATGCATATAAGCGAAATTCCTTTTAGGAGCGGATAATTAATTGAACGTATTTTTTAATAATTCCTCTAACTCCTTCTTTGCTTTTTCTAACTTTTCGTCCCAAAAATCGCTAAAGTAATATTTTAAATTAAGTAACCACTCTATGATCTCTTTTATGTCACTTATTACCTCCTCAGAGTTCCTATAATCAACAAAATTAGGATCAAAACCATTATACGAGAACTTGTGTAAAGATAAAGCAATTCTTATCACGTTCTCAGCGTCTATGCTTAAGTTTTTTAAGTCTTTTGATATTCCTATTAACCCTGTTGTAGGTGCTGAATATCCGACGTTCTCGTACCAATACTTTTCCTTCTCATTTTTTAATTTGATAATCTCATTAAGATTCTTTACAACTAGTGCACTAATAGCAGATTTTACACTTAAAAATGCCTTTGAAGAAGCGTTCTGTAACAGACCTTTTTGTAACATCTCTAAAGCTAATTTACCTTCAACTAAACTATCGTATAATTTAGCGTAAATATAACCTTTAGAATTATTTTTATAATCTAAATATCCTTCCATATGTTAAGTGCATACTAACGAGTAAAAAGCTTTAAGTCACTGCGGTACTTTCCACTGACGTCTTATATAAAACATTTTAGTCAGATCTTGCAATAAAGATCTAATTAATATGTTTTATATAAGGAAGTCAGGTTAAGAGTTTCCCGAATGCAAATAATTGAATAAATATAGAATGATACTGTATTAGCACGTTATTAGTATCTTAAGTATAAATCGGGGAATTCTCTTCAATTTCGTTACTTCTTCTTTGAAAGAATTTTCACAATCTTTTTTGCTTAAATTATAATTTAAGAAGAATCTACAATTTCTCTATTTCTCTTATCAACTACATAGAAGTTTATTGAGCAGTTATGTTTAGAGTTAACCTTCAGAGCTATCCTTGCAATTCTCCCTATAACATCATCACTCTTATCCCTAACAACCAAAACATTACTATCATAAATTAAATCATCTTCTCCGGAGCAGTAGCATAAAAGATGAAGAAATGAGAGTGGTTTGCATTTAAGATAGCATTTAATTGAAAATAACTTTAAAAATTATAATATCTTTAACGTCTTCTTAATCTTCTAATACCTAATACTATTAATACTATGAGGAATATTAATGCAAGTAAAGATATTAATGAACCATATCCAGATGTATTGTTGTTAGTTACTGGAGGGTACAGGTAAAGTTTGGGTATGCTAGCATTTCCAATAGCGTGGAAGTTATTATTACCTATTAAAACCCACGCATAATTGTTTTGAAATAATACCATTAAGTTATCAGCAGATTCTTCAGTGTCTGACCCAAAGGTATAAAGGCTATTTGGACTTATTATTGTTCCATTCTGTAAAATGATTTGTAATCCTAAACTAGAATTCATTGATTTAAAGTACGTATACTCTCCATTGCCTTGCCCAGCAAATACTAGCTCTAGATCGTAATAGAATTGATTACCAGTCAGATTATAACCATCTATTAGTAAATAAGCAGATCTCACGCTAAAAACATGAATTGTTACATTATCATACCACTGTATACCGGTTCCATTATTATAGCCGAAGGAAATGGTAACGCCTTGTCTAGAAATATTATCAAGTTTAGTGAAAAGTATTAGAGAAAAAGGAAAAGTGTAGTTATAATAGGTAGTTGAATATGCATAGTAAAAGTTACCGTCCTTGTAATAGTAGACAGCTCCTTTACCGCTAACGCTAGCGTTAGTTAAGTAAGAGATATTCGAGGTAAAGTTCCATATATTATCCTCTATATAATATATTTTGATAGATGTTATAAAATCTATCACATTTTGAAGCCAAAACTGATAACTTTCATTATTCGTGTTAACCTGTAACACGACATTTAACTGTAGTGAAGCTCCAGATCTATTCGTACCCATAGGCGGTGTAGCATTAAATGCCGAAATATTATATACTGTTACATAACCTATTGCCTCCAAATATTTCATTATAGATCCCTTTAAAATGCCAGAGACATTATATACGCCATAATCAGTAATCCCTATTGGTGCAGGAAGTGAAGATTTATAATAATAAACACTAACTGGCGTTAGTAAATACTCTACATTTACAGTTATTGTATTATTACTCACATTATTCAGAACCACTAAATAATATATTCCAGTACTTAACGGAGTTGTTTTAAAGCTTACATCATCGCTTACGTTAAAGTAGATGGGTATACCCTTGCTATCATTCTTAAAAATCAAGAATTGTTCTTGGTTAAATAACATTATTGTTGAGGGTAATGTGGTAATCACATGGAAAAATATACATTGACCGGAGGTGACATTTAATGGATAATATTCATAGTAGTTAGGGGGAAGAGCTACAGGTTGATAAGATATTAGAGATGAGGACATTATCGTTTTCAAAAATGATATCAAGAATAACATTAATAATAGGACATAGAGGATTTTCAAGTTCACATCAAGTAGTTATTCTAATTATATATATAAGATTTTCTCATGAATACCATCTGAACTACTGGTTTAAATGATCTATTTAAATTATTGAAATTAATTCAATATTTAAAGTTTTTAAAATATAAACTAACTAAATTCTATTCCATATTTTATATTTAAGATAAAAATAAATTAGGTATTATTGCAGAAAAGGGGGCGTTCAGTGGGAGCTTTCGGTATAAAAACTTTTCCTTAAAAATCGAGCATAGTGTATACTACTTACGCAATGAAACCTGCTTTACTCACTAGCATCAAAGGGCTTATTATAATACAGCACAGCCCAAGTAATAACAGCTAATTTCCTTGCACACGCAACAATCAACTTCTTACCCTTAAGCCTACCCTTATGATCCTCATAAAAACGCTTGATAACAGGATTAACCTTGATGGCAGTCAAAGCTGCAAGATAGAAAGCCCTCCTCAAAACAGCATAACCCCTCCTAGAAATACCTATAGTTTCGTTGAGTCAATTCAAGTAGCTCTTTAAGATTAGATTCCTTTATCGGCTCGTGTCCTAATTTCTCAATCTCATTAAGTCTCACGCTCTTTTTATGTAATTTGTCGCATTATTAATAATCTCTTACATTTACCTTGGATGCTTTATTCCAAAACCACTCACTCAATTTTTAGTATAGAAATTTTATTCAGCTAAAATATCAGATAAAACTCATTTGTATAGAAATATATACTTATTTTAATTTTTATAACTAATTGGATTCCTTATTAACGTCGTTTATATCTTCCATTTCGACGTTCTCTAATACCTCTATCATTACCTCCTCTGAGAGGAATATTAGAGTCATTCCTTTTATTCTTCTAACTATCATATCAGAACGCATTAGCTAAAAAATGAGAGAGATGAAAGAAACTATAGAAGATCTTGAATATTATGTAAGAACAATATTTTAATATGTAAAGTGAGTCTTCTCATTTAAAATTTGCAAGCATGCTCTCTTTAAAAGACATAAGTTATTAAATAAATCGATAATTGATTTTCTCAGCCTAGAATATTTGCTCATGGTATTACGAATCAAATAATTAAAATCTCATTCTTTAGACGTGCCAAATGGAAGAATTTTTAACTCGCTTCAAATTTTCCGCTGTATGGAATGTCCTTTTTGCGGATTTAAGTACTTGATAGACGTAAATGTAGGGCAGAGCACTAACAGACGCAATATAAACCTAGGATTTAATCTTCTATCTTTTAGCGTTTCAACAAACTTATTAAGAGAGACTTCGCATTTACTCTCCTTCAAAGCTGAATATTGCAGTAACTGCAAAAGAATATATACGGCGTGGAAATTGAATGATTTAAATAATATAGATTTGGATATAAGTAAGTTAAATTGTAGAATTTTAAAATGTTACGTCGTAATACCTATTTTATCAATTTGCCCTTTTCAGAGGTATAAAAAGGATATTGCAAAACACTTTAGCCTTAACGTTACTGATGTTCAAGATCCACTGATTATAATCATATGGTGTAGAAAAAATAATGATGGAATACTTATTAGACAGTTAAGAGGATATTATGATATGAATGCTCACATTATAAGGATAGCTGACAAGGGTTACGATAATCTGACACCAGGCAGGTGAAAGATAATGTATGATAAATTGAGTATATCCGAAATAATTCTATTAACGCTGAGAGAAAAGGGAGGAAAGGTCGATATTGACAAACTGCAAGAGAGAATTAAAGAATTCTACAACTCTAAATGCACGAGCGAAGTATGCGAGAAAATTGATCCTGACGATAAAAAATTGATTGCTAACTCCTTATATTATTTAACCACCGTAGGGTTAGTGACGTTGGAGAAAGAAAAAATAGACAGCGAAGAAGTATATGAAATTGTAAAGAAATATAAAGATTATTTACTTCCAATAGTATTATACTATCCCTACCTGGATCGTGAGTTTGTTTTACCTCCCGTTCTTCCAGAGAAATTTACTAGAAGAGATATTAAAAACCTTATATTATTCTTGGAGAGATTAAAGGAAAATAAGCCGTTATTAAAAATTGAAAAT
>Ga0081474_121741_pt1 | contig 62178 bp, 69 predicted proteins | sample OneHunmetagenome_2_FD_70978 | JGI IMG/M metagenome (GOLD analysis project Ga0081474, IMG submission 70978) | Ferrous microbial mat communities from One Hundred Spring Plain, Yellowstone National Park, USA v2 (version 2) | ecosystem: Environmental > Aquatic > Non-marine Saline and Alkaline >... | reverse complement strand
GAGTTATCAACCTTATCTTGAACCCCATTGCCATTACTTGCTCCACAAGAACCTTCACGATCTCTTCCTTAGTCATACCGTTCACTTGCGGAATAAAGGCAAGTAAAAGTACTTTCCCCTTATACTTGGTTGTTGCGTAGTTCCAAGAGTTTCCTTTTTCAGAGCTCCCGAGTTCTTTCACTGGTTTTCCATACCACGTCTTGGTTGTCCAGTCTATTGAAAGATCTATCTCATTCACTCCCTTCAGTACTTCTAAGGATATTTTCCTAGCTCTTTCCAATAGTTTTTCAATTACTTCCATCCCTTGTTTCTCTACGTAGTTCCTCACGGTCTGTGGGGATACGTCATACGCTCTGGACTTGTTCTCTACTGAATCGTTCCACAGACACGCGGAGATGAGAGTTTTTGCTACCTTCTCTACCTTTTCCCCTTGGAAGTCTAACATGGAAAGTAATTTATATCCTATTTGTTGAATGTTATTTTGGTGAGGGAGACCGGGTGTTACCATCTTTCTATCTCACGTGGTAATACATTATCTCCCTCACCTTAAACCCTTTCTTCAATTGAATTCTTAATACTCTTATAAATTTCTTTATCTTTTATGAATTCAATATATTATCTTGTAAGAATTATTTTTCATAATATGATTTTGGGTCTACCGTCTTGGAAGAGGCGAGGATTCCCTTCTCATCGTTCCCACTATCGATTCGGCTCTCGTATGGTGGGCAGTCGGGGTAGCCAGAGAGCCCCCATAAAGAGGGAATATCATTCAGTACGTCTAGTCCCTTTGAAAGGGAAAAGAGATCCTGGTTGCTCCTCCCACAGACCCATTAAGCCCTCAATCGAGCTGGGGAGGAACATCGTTAACATCACTAAAAGAATTTCATAAAAAAGGATTATTTAAATTTCCTATAAGGGAGCTATCCATCCCCGCTGGCGAGGCTTTCTGTCCCTTAAACCCCAATTTTTGTAACTTCCAGAATATATAGAATAGCTAATGTTAACTTCTGAAATGCTTTTAATAGGAATATTTATATATAATATTAACCGATCTTAGGTCTAACCTAAATAAGGTTTATTTATATGTTTTTAGTATATTCTCTCGTATGTTAAGAACTTTGCTGCTTCTCTTTTCTTCGCTTCTTCTATTACTTGCCGCTTATTACTTATCATCTAGTCCCTTAATTTTATCCGAGTTTTCACATTCTTTAATAGACTTCCTTACGGTATTATTTTCAGCAATGGCTTTGAGCAAAATCAAAAATGATCACATTGTAAATGGAAAATTTACTTATGGACTTCATAGGTTAGAAATAGTTGTTGCTCTAATTAATATATCAGTGATAGTAATTCTTTCATTATTTATACTTTATGAGTCGATAATTTCAATTTTATACGGCATTAAAGATAATCCTCTTGTATTAATTTTGGCGTCAATTTTTGTTTCTATATTGATATATTTTGCTAATCAAGAGGGTGATCAAAACAACATTGGAGGAAAGGGAATATATATACATTTACTCTCAGATTTTATAAGTTATGTTATCGGTATTTTTATGGGATTAATCATTTTAATTTATAGAATATATATTCTAGATCCTATAGGGGCTATTATAACGATATTAATAAATATAATTATATCTATGCCGTTACTTAAAGAGGCTTTTTTAATATTTATGGAAGGATCTCCAGTTGATATAAATGAGGTTGAAGAAGAGTTAAGAAAAATTGAGCCAAATATTCACCACTTACATGTCTGGTCAATATGTAATCATGTTAGAGTAGCTACTCTTCATGTGAAGGTTTCCCCAAATTTAACTATAATAGAGGCCGATAAAATAAGGAGTTCAATTTGCTCTTTACTTAGGGATAAATACAATATAACTCATACTACTGTGCAATTTGAAGCATACAATGAAGATTAATAAAATTGACTAGGCCACCATTCTATGTCCTTGTGAATTTTACTTCCTAATAGCTTTATGATTCTCTTTCTATCGTTTTGTGAAATTCTAACGTCCATGTGGACTTTAAGGAGTGGAAAAGGATAGCCTTTAATTGCAACCTCTGAGAGGTCATCTATTATTTCTTTCGCTATACTCTCATCTATTCTGCCTGCAATTTCGATTTTAATAATTTTATTACCCTTTCCTAGCCTAGTATAAAATACACTATATTCCATTTTCCTTAAAAATTCCAATTCGTATACATCTGAAACCTTCTCTTGATTTATAGTTTTTATATAAGGCTTAGTAAATCCGCTACTATTTGTGAATAATTCTAATACCGTGATATCTGAGTAATCAGTGCTAAATAGCTCTCTAGATCTGCTAGTCTTAGAAATCCATAACACATTGCCATCATATTCTTCCAAAACTCTAGTAATTAAAAACTGGTTTAATAATTGTAAAAGCTCTCTCATTTTCTCCTCATTTTTAATGCTGATAATTTTATCTATATCTATTGATTCCACTATATTTAATTCTTCTTTGCTTATTTTTTCAGTATTAATTTTCTTACCTATCTTATTCGTTAAACTTCCATCTAAAAGTAAGTAATCGCCTAATTTTCCACTTTCTAGTGCTAATTTTAATTCTAATACTTCCATTAGTAGATTTGCTCTCTCTTTAGCGTCATTACCAGGCTTAAATATTCCTATTCTCCCATCTTCATTTATTATTTCTACTTTCTCTTTATCACCTCTTACGGCTTCAGCGTCTACAGTATATATTATTCCTATTCTCATTGCTTTAGTAAAGGAGCCACCGTCAACAGCTACGAATTTTTTCTCATTCGAAGAAGAATTAGGTTCATACTCTATCCATACATTTGATATTTTTTCCCCAATTTCCTTTTCAAGGTATCTTGCGATATCGTATATTTGGTCTTTTAGTTGCTGGCGATTTTGAATGAGCATATCGTAAATTTTCCCTATCAAGTTTCTTCCCTCACGATACTTTTATTTCCTCTCTTTTCCACTCTAATTACATAATCAGCTGCAGCTAATATTTCTTCGTCGTGAGTTACAATTATTATCTGGGGCACTGTCTCTTTAATGCCCTTTATTATATCTACTAGATAAGTCTTTCTTAATTCATCTAGATTTACTGTAGGTTCGTCCAAGATAAAGAAGTTAACATTGGCCATTAGTGTTCTAGCTATGGCAAGCCTTAATGCTAATGATATTGCTATTTTTTCTCCTCCACTAAGTGAAACTATTGGTAATTGTTCTCCATTATTGGTATAAACTATTATTCCGCCCTTAGAACTTCTACTTTTACCAGATTTAGGGGCAAGTTCGATTTCTACATTTTTGATTGAGAAGTCAAACTTGGATATTATGTCATTTAAATTGTTTTCAATAATTTGTTTAGTTGCCATTATTATATAACTTTGTAGTCTATTTTCTCCTAATGCCTCCCTAATTTTTCTTAATTTATTTATAGCATTCTGAATTTTTTCTCTACTTTTAAGTTGTTCCTCAAGGTTATTTAGTTGATTTTTTAGATTTGTTATTTCATTAATCTCACTATTTAATTCACCTTCTTTTCTGCTCTTCTCTAATTTTTTACCATTTATATTATTCTGTAAAATTTCTAAGCTATTCTTCAGAATATTATATTTATTTTCATCAAATGATATTTCTATTAGTTTCCTCTCTAAGATCTCTATCTCATTCATTAAGTTTTGATAGTCTTCTAGGTCTTTATCTAATCGACTTTTTAACCCTTTCAAATATTCGATTTTTACTCTCTTCTTCTCCAATTCATTTACTCTTTTTTCAATTTCATCTTTCTTTATTCCTTCTAATTCGATTTTTAACGGCATTAGTTCTTTTTCAATTTCATCTTTCTTTCTCTTATATTCAATAAGCTTATCTTTTTTAACTTTTGCAGAATCCTCACTAAATTTTGATAATTTGAGATATTCGTCATAATAGTCTTTTAGCTTTTCTAGTTCTTTTTCAATTTCATTCTTAGTTTTTTCTATGTCTCCTAGCTTTTCTAGTTCTTTATCTAGTCTGCTAATATCCTCTTCATATTCTTTAATTTGTATGATTATTTTTTCATATTTTGCTTTTTCCTCTATATTTTTCTTATAATCCAACTTTGCCTTATTTAATTCCAAAATTATTTCTTTTAGCCTCGATTCAATATAGCCCTTCTCCTTCCTAAGCTCTTCAACTTTAAGATTCGCCTCTTCAATTATTTTATTTCTATGCTCATTGTCTATTGGCCTTCCACATACTGGGCATCTATTAGTCTTAACGCTTTTTATATTATTTATTATTTCTAGATTTTCTCTTATCATACTTTGAATTTCACCATTTTTTTGCTCTAGATTTGATTTTGTTTTCTCTAATTCATTGATTTTGTTTTCTAATTCATTGATTTTATTGGGGTTAAATGAGATTTTTTGTAATTCTCCTTTAAGTCTTTCAAGACTTTGTAATTTAGAATCCTTTTTACCTTTTAATTCTCTATATATATTATATTCTTTTTCCAGTTTATTTTTGTCATCCTGTAAGCTTATATATTTTCGATAATAAGGTTCAATTTCTTTCTTTCTATTAATGTTTTTTTCAATTTCTTCAATTTCTTTTTCAAGATCACTTATATTCTCTTTTAACTCTTCATAATTGGTTAATAGTAGTTCATATTTTTCAATTTTTCTTTTAATGTCTTTTAGTTTTTCCAATTCCTCAATTTCTTTCTCTAATATAGGTAACTCCTTAGTTTCCTTTTCCAATCTTTCGATTTCTTCCTTTAATTTATTTAATAACTTTTTCCTTTCTTCTAAGCTAGTTTTTGTTTTTATATATTCTTCTCTTTTATTTTCTAAAATTTGAAATTCATTGTTTAACTTCTGATATTCTCTTTCAAATTCTTCGATTTCCTTATTTATTTTCAATATTTCTTCCTTTAGAGTTTTAACTCTTTTTTCCTTTTCTTCTAATTTTTTTCTAATATCGTTATACTGAAGTTCATATGAATTTAGTATTTCGAGTTTATTTTCAAGTTTTTTTATAAATTCAGCTATTGGTCCTTTACTATCTATTAATTTTTCTATTAGTTCTAATTTAAGAATACTATTCATAGTATCTTGAAAATTATCCAATATTTTATCCAATTCATCTTGTTTTACAATTACTGTAGATAAAGCCACATCCTTGTCTATTCCTAATATCTTCTCCAATTCATTAGATACATTTTTTGCACCGTATGCAATCGGTTTTCCATTCACTAGTATACGATCCTCTATAGAACTATTCCCCTTACTTATATTTCTTTCAATTAGAATTTTATTTTTGTCATCAGTTAAAATTAATGTAACACTAGACCTATTCATTCCCCTTCTAATTAAATTTTCTACAACCCCCCTACTTTGTTCTCTAAACAACCCAAATACAATCGCATCTATTATTGAACTCTTACCTGCCCCATTAGGTCCTATTATTACGTTAACCTCGCCTTTAAATTCCACTTCTGATTTTTCATGACTAATGAAATTATTTAGTAAAACTTTTTCTATTCTCATTTTATTCTAACCCAACTAATTTTTTAATTATTTCGTTGCTTGCTATTTCATTGTCTACGTTCTTTATTAACTCTAAAATTAAATTTGCCTCAACATTACTAAAACCCTCATGTTTTATTAGATAATCAAGGATTATTTTGTCAAGACCCTTATCTTGTGGTATAGAGATTTCTTCGTTATTCAAAAGTTGTTTCGTCTCATCCTTATATATTCTATAGTAAAGTACAAAATCTGTAAGGTCGCTTAAAGCTCTATTTAGAAAATCCTTCCTTACTGGGTCTCCTTGCAATATTATATGTAAAAGTGGCTTCAATTTCTCTCTCTTTACTTCATTTTTAATCTTTTCTATCTCAGCTTTTAAATTTTTTGTATTTATAGTAACTACTCTTTGTGGTCTAACTTCTAAGTTAATATCTTGTATTAATGGTTCATCTTTTGAGAAGTCAATTAGGTAAGCTCCTTTTCCGAATTTATTGTATCCATCTATTTCCTCTTCTCTCATTATATCTGGAGACCCCGCCACTGCTACTATAGATCCGTCTTCACGTTGTATCTTCCATCTAGTGTGGATATGACCTAAGGCGTAATATTTAAATCCCTTAGGAAGATCGTTTATTTCAATTTGCCATGCACTTTCATAAGGTAATAGTTGTCTTATACCTTGATGTAAAAGTAATATACTCTTATTTGTCTTAGGTTTTAAAGAAGATAATATCTCTTTTAACGCAGTTTTTGAAACAGTCGGAACGTGTGGTATACCATATATTTCTATGCTATTCTCCTGGAGGACATACGTAGTTTTATGATCTAGCACCTTTATCAAGTCCAGTTCAGTTAAAATATAATGAGGATAAACTGAACCTTTTCTTTTAGGAGTATCATGATCGCCAGGTATAGAAATAAAGGGAATGTTAGACTCTTTTAATTTTTTTAGATTCCTTATCGCCTCAACTATTGCATTATTAGAAGGATTAAAAACATCAAAAAGATCTCCCGAATGAATAATTGCGTTCACGTGCTCCTTTATTGCTATGTCAATTAATTGAGAGAAAGTCTGGTATACATCTTTCTCTCTTTCAATAAGGGAATATTGTCTCTTACCTAAGTGAGTATCTGAAATATGCATAATTAGCATTACATTTCACCCGAACCAAAGTTTAGAAATTCCATGGCAGTATTCTCTTCTTCCTCAGCCTTTTTCCATTCTGATAACATGTCTGGATCACTTCCTAATAATTTTCCTTCAAATTTGTCTATTTTTACAATGGCGGGTAACTTAACGATTTTGCCTATTATTATTGCCTCTCCTACATCTAAGGATGATAATTGTTCAGCTAGATCTTCACTTAAATTATCGCTGGACTCAAGAACGTATTTTTTATCCGTAGGTTCAACTATCTTTAGAATGATTTTATTAGTCATTTGACTTAATATATTTTCATCTAATCCTTTAGGTCTTTGACTTACAATTGTTAAACCCACTCCAAATTTTCTACCCTCTCTAGCTATTCTTGACGCCCAATATTTAGTGAGGGTATTTTCATTCTTGGAAAGGAATACGTGAGCTTCCTCAATTATACAGATTAATGGAAATCTTAGCCCATTATTTTTCTTTCTAAAATATTCCTTTCTGCTATCTAATATCCTCCTTAAATAATGGGCTACAACAGCATCCATAGAATCTTCGTCTAAATGACTTAAATTAACTACATTTACCTTTCCTCTTCTTATCCTTTCAATTACATCTGGTGCTGTTAAATCTATAACGTTAGAATACCTATCTATAAACTCTTCTAATTTATTTAAAACTTCTTCCGTAGGATTTTCTCTTCTTTCTCCCTTTCCTTCTTCTTTAATATAATCCTCCATCATTTTCGAAAAATCATCATTAAGTTTACTTAAAGATATTTGTCCTTCTTGAATTTTTTTCGTAATATTCTCTTTAAATTTAACGAATGCTCTTCTTAATATTCTAAATTGTATGCTAGCGTTTTCCCTAATCTCAAGCAATGTAGCGAATTCCCTCGGAGTTAAATGAAGTGGGTTAAGCTTTGGCTCTATGTTGTTTAAATTTCTTATATCACTATCATAATATTCCCCATGATAATCAAAGATTACTGTAGATCCTCCTAATTCTGAGATTCTCTGAGATAGAACCGCTACTGTATTGGATTTGCCCGAACCAGTTGCTGCTAAAATAGCTAGATGCCTAGCTAAAGCATTGATATTTAACTTTACTTCAACTCTCGTACCCACCAATGTTCCTATTCTTATGTTTCCATTAGAGTAAATACTTTTTAACTCATCTTCTGTAGCTTCTCTAACTGGCGTTCCTGCTGCAGGTGGTAAATCTGGCATTAAACAGTTATTATTGAAATTACATAAGAGTTTAATCTTTGCCTTAATAAAAAAGGGGATACTGTTATTGAACTTTTTTAATCTTTGAACAATTTCTATATCATTCATATCATCATCAAGCATTGAACTACCACGTGTGACATTAGTTATTAGTCCGAGTGCTTTTATGTTATCGTATTCTAAAATTACATAGTTCCCTAATCTTACTGGTTTTTCAGCCAACATCAAAGCCTCTTGTGTAGTAGCTGAACCAATAACGTAACCAATTATCATACAGTAATAATAATTAATCTTACTTAAAATGGATTTCCTTTAAGATAAGTGTAATACCAAGTAGGAATAGGGGAAAAAATAAATGCTTTATAGTGCTTTCGCCACAGCTTTTATTGTTTCAGATATTTTTGCTTCTTGTTCAGCGAAGCTGCATAGCATTTTTTCTATGTCTTCATGTCCTTCTTGTTTTGCTGTCATTGCAACCTTATTATATTCGCTAATGTGCTGCATTTCTTCTTCTTTAGCCATCTCTTCTAAAACTTTGGAAACTTTCATTAATGTCTCTGCAATTTTTGCTTCTTGTTCAGCGAAGCTGCATAGCATTTTTTCTATGTCTTCATGTCCTTCTTGTTTTGCTGTCATTGCAACCTTATTATACTCACTTACGTGTTGGTCTTGTTCCTCTTTTGCCATTGAACCTACCACGTTATTTAGTTGTTGATGCCTTAGTAGTGTCTCAAATATTGCTTTTGCATGTCCTAATTCAACTAATGCCTTCTCCCTTAATGCTTTTGCCTCCTCTTTTTTACCAAGTTGTTCTAATTTTTCAGCAATTAACATTAACGACATAAAATCTTCTGCATTTGCTCTGAATAGTTCCTTTAATCCCATTTCGGTTTCCTTCCCTAGGACCATGGGAGACACCTAGATTATTATTATTGGAATAGGTTAATAAACTTTGATTAGAGTCTAACTTAACAGATTTATCATATCATTACATATGTTATAAAAATGGAATCGTGAATTTCATAATAAAAGTTATTGTGAGAATTACAGTTAAGAATAAGAAGGTCTGATATATAAGCTTATAATATAAATTGATGAATAACTCCAATTCTGATGAATGATGTTGTAACTCGCGGCTGATATAATTTATATTTTTGATCAAAAATACTACACATATGATTTCAGTTAATGAGATGAGGGCACTAGAAATAAATAGTAGCGCATTAGGTGTGCCTACTTTGCTATTAATGGAAAACGCAGGGAGATCAGTTAAAGACGAAATAATTAAAAGAATTGATATTAACGGTAAGTTGGTTTATGTTTATGTAGGTCATGGAGGAAAAGGGGGAGACGGATTAGTTGCGGCAAGACATCTAGCTGGCGAAGGTGCTAAAGTTACAGTAATTTTATTAGGTGAGAATAAACACGAGGATGCTTTATTTAATCAAAATGCAATTGAAGAAATGGACTATTCGATTAATCTAATAAGGATAAAGGATGTCAGCGAGTTAAAGCCAATTTCTGCTGACGTTTTAATTGATGCGATGTTAGGTACAGGATTTTCGGGAAGACCTAGAGAACCCTTCAGAACAGCCATAAAAATATTTAATGAAAGTAAAGGATTCAAAGTTTCAATTGATGTTCCTTCTGGTTTAGATGCTGATACCGGAAATGTGTATGATGACGAATATGTAAAACCGGATTTAGTAATAACTTTTCATGATATTAAAACAGGTTTAGCTAAACATAATTTTAACGTAGTAGTTAAAAAGATAGGCATTCCTCCAGAGGCTCAAATATATGTGGGTCCAGGTGATGTCATAGTAAATATCAAGAGTAGACCCTTTACTGCTAAGAAAGGAGATAACGGGAGGGTATTAGTAATAGGAGGTAGCTATACTTTTAGTGGTGCTCCTACACTTGCAGCTATGGCTGCTTTAAGGGCAGGTGCTGATTTAGTATATGTAGCAGCACCAGAGGAGACTGCTAAGATTATTGCAGGTTACTCTCCAGATTTAATTAGTATAAAACTGCAAGGGAAAAATATATCTCCAGATAATTTGAACGAGTTAAAGCCTTGGATAGATAAGTCAGACGTAGTAGTTATTGGCCCTGGGATGGGTTTAAGTGAAGAAACCATTGAAGCTTCTAAACTCATTGTCTCTTACCTAAAGGAAAAAAGGAAACTAGCCGTAATAGATGCAGATGCGCTTAAGGCAATTAGTGGGTTCGAACTTTACGATAAGTCAGTTATAACGCCGCATGCAGGAGAATTTAAAATATTTTTTGGTGAAGAACCTAGTAAGAATATTAGGGAAAGAATAGAACAAGTAATTAATAATGCTAGAAAATGTAAATGTGTTGTTTTACTTAAGGGGTTTGTAGACATAATAAGTAATGGTGTCGAATTCAAATTAAATAAGACTGGAAATCCTGGCATGACAGTTGGGGGTAGTGGTGACACATTAACTGGAATAGTGGGTACTTTAATGGCTCAAAAATTAGATCCTTTTAAGGCTGCATATATAGGAGTTTTTGTAAATAGTTTAGCGGGCTCTTTAGCGTATAATAAATTAGGCGCTCATCTAACTCCTACTGATATATTAAATGAGATTCCTAATGTGCTTAATAATCCCTTAGAAGCGTTTAAAAAGAAGGTATATAAAAGAGTTATAACTTAAGTTATCTCCTCTTAATTAACGTTCTCCTGTTATGTTGATAATCCTTTTATAATTTCTAACGACTTATCAGCATGCTCTTCTGCTTTTTTAAGGTTTTTTAGTATATTTACTATTTTTCCTTGTTCATTTATAATAAAGGTAACTCTTTGTGCACTTGTGCCTTTCTCATTAAGAACCCCATACAGTTGGGAGATTTGTTTTTCCTTATCAGCTACTAAAGGAAATTTAGCCCCATACTTTTCAGCGAACTTTTTCTGAGTACTTATACTATCTACACTTACCCCTATAATCTCCGTATTTAGTTTTTTAAACTCCTCATATAGCTCTGTAAACCTTTGAAGTTCTCTAGTACAACCACTAGTAAAAGATTTAGGATAAAAGTACAATACTACTTTCTTTCCCCTATAATTTGATAATTTTATTTTACCAATTGTTGATTCTGCCTCAAAATCTGGAGCCTCGTCCCCTAAATTCATCAATAATAAGATTATTATTTTCGCTTAAAAGGTTTAGGTAAAATTTTTAACTAGATTATGTAAAGCTGAAGTAAATGAGACTAATACCGCGTACAATGTCAACTCAACATCCAGATAACGCAAGAGTGCCAGAATGGGCTAGAAGCGAGGTTATAGAGGGTGAAGATGAGATCATAGAAGCTTTCATAGCATATAACACTTACGGCGTTCATGAGGTTATGTGGGATGCGGAAGGTAAGGATGTGGATACACACGTTGTAAGGAAATTGTTATCCTCATATCCTGATTACTTCAAAGAACACGTGTTAGGTAAGGATATATTTTTAACGTATAGACTACCTAACCCTAAAGTGGAAGGTGCAGATAGGAAAGTTTTCGCTGAGACTATGGAAAGTATACCAATAACTTACGATTTAGCGGAGAAATTTTATGGTAAAGGCGTTACAGTGCCAGTCTTTGAAGTAATTTTACCTATGACAACTGATCATCTTGAATTAATTGGAGTTGCAAAATATTATGAGAAAGCGGTAGCTGGAGAGGACGAGATAGAACTTTATGATGGTATAAAGGTTAAAGATCTGGTAGGTGAGATATATCCTAAAAGTATAGAAGTAATCCCTTTAGTAGAAGATAGAGATTCCCTACAAAATGTAGACAAAATAGTAGGTGAATATTGGAAAGTAATAAGGCCAAAATATGTAAGAGTTTTCTTAGCTAGGTCTGACCCAGCTATGAATTATGGCATGGTATCTGCTGTATTGTCAGTTAAAATAGCGCTTAGCAAATTGTATAAGTTATCAGAGTCGTTAAACGTCCCAATCTATCCCATAATTGGTGTGGGTTCTCTTCCTTTTAGAGGACATCTATCTCCTGAAAATTATGAACGTACACTAAAAGAATATAGAGGTATTTATACATTTACTATACAATCTGCATTCAAATACGATTATGATTTGGAAAAAACAAGAAACGCAATCAATAATATAAATAGCTCTAAAATTGAGCCAGCCGAAAAATTAAGTGAGTATGAAGAGAACGTATTAAGGAAAATAACTATCCTTTATACTCAGCATTACCAGCCGATAATTGAAAGTTTAGCTAAGATGATTAATGACGTTTCAGTACTACTCCCTAGAAGAAGAGCTAGAAAATTGCATGTTGGTCTTTTTGGATATTCTAGAAATACTGGAAAAGTAACATTACCTAGAGCTATTTCTTTTGTAGGTTCTCTTTATTCAGTCGGAATTCCCCCAGAAATTATTGGAGTTTCCTCTTTAGATAAATTAAATGAGGAAGAATGGGATATATTCAATAGAAATTACATATACTTTAAGTATGATTTGGAAAGGTCGGCTAGGTTCTTTAACTGGGACTCTTTAGATCTAATTAAAACAATTTGGAATATAGAACAAGATGTAATTAAAAAATTAGAGAATAATGCGAAATATATAGAAGAAGTTTTAGGGGTGAAAGTAGGAGGGAATGATTACGAAAGCAGAAAACATGGTCTCCTATCTTCTTTATTTTTATTATCTTTCAAAGAGAAAATCTATCAAGAATCGAAGAAGTATATATATGAGATGGCATTAATTAGGAAATCTTTGGGATGAGGATACTAGTAAATGGTCTATTGTCTCTAGATTCTGGAAAAACGTCTTTTTCATTATCTCTTATTAGGTTATTTTATCAAGTAGGTGTGAAATTATTTCCATTAAAACCAGTTGCAGGTCATAATGCATGGTATAGTTTTAACACTCTTTTAAGAAGTGAAGAATTAGGCATTTTAGCTGGGAATGATGCACTAAAATACTTTGATGAGACTAAATATGATATAAGGAAAATAAATCCATTTGCAGTATTATTTGTGCCTATTGATCTAGAAAAATTAAACTATAATGTTTCTTTGTATAATATGATAATGGAGTACGGATATCCATATTTAATTAGGATAAGTGATTGTAACTCTAATACAGATACTTATTTAGTTAACAGCAGTGCTGAAAGTTATGTTCCAAAACCCTTATTAAGATTTGTTAGTAATCTAGCACTTAAATTCCACGCAAAGCCTTCAGATAAGTTAAGAGAAGTAATTGACATGTCCCCTCAGCTTGCGGACAGTTGCGTTATAAATATAATTAGGACAAATCCAGATGTAATAATAGAATCCTATAACGATTCTGCCTCGCCTACATATTATTCTACTGATGTAGATTACGTATTTATTGTATCTCCAGCAAAAGCTTTCCTCATTAAAGGAGAAGAATTTAAGAGAGTTATGTCATTATTTTCTATACCACCCTGGAATGTAAGAGTTTCAAGCTTAATAAAATACCTAAAGATTGAAAGAAGTTTTGAAATCGATATAGGAGAAAGAGTAGCAAAAGAAGAGATATTAGATGTGATTTTTAAATCTTAACCTAATTGTTCTACTTTAAAAGCTAATCCTTTCTCTGGTGTGTACAACTTGCCTATATGTTTAAGTATCGATACCGCAACTCCTAATCCTCGTTGTATGTCTGGATCTTTTAATAATTTGTAAATTTCCCAAATACTTGTGATGGGTTTTACGTTCTCGGTTTTTAGTGCTTCACCGGTCGCAGATACTAGTAATGTATAATATTTAAAGTTTTCTAGATCAATGTTTTTTAAATCTCTCACTATTTGTTCCCAATGATTGAAGAGATTAAGTGTAAAATTGTTTATTATTGCGTTTATTATTTTTCCTAAATACTCTTCATCGTTTAATAAGCCTTTTATTGGATCCAATAACCCCCTCTTATTAAGACTTTTTATAAGTTCTATAAGTGATGTTACAGACGTTAATGTCTCTTCATCAGTTAAATTGCTTAAAAAGGTTAGGATATTATCCCATCTCCCAATAATAGAGAGAGTTTTGTCGTTTATTATTGCGTTTATTATTTTTCCTAAATACTCTTCATCCTCTAATAATCCCATTATAGGATCTATAACTCCAGATTTCTTCATTTTATCTATTAAATTAAAAATAAATTGAATATTATTTATAGAATTTTCATCTATTAGATTATTAATTAAATATATGAGTTTATTCCAATTAGAAATTAGACTTAATGTATTGTTCTCGGTTAGAGATCCAATTATTTTTCCTAAAGTATCTTCATCCTCTAATATACCTTTAATTACATCAAGTATCCCTACCTTATCCATGTCAGTTATTACATCAAGTAATCTGTTCATTGAATCCAATTTTTCTTGAGTTAGCAATCTATCCAATGAACTTAGCTCGTATTGCATTAGATTTCACCAACTTGCTAAATACTTCTCAAGGGCCATATCTCCCTTTGTCCATATAAAATATTTGGTAAACAATTCTTTTTTCAAATGATTTAGTGGTGAAGGATCTGCTATGGATATAGAACCTTTATACCATGTATCGTCCTTTACTGCAACGCCAAAGCCTTCAAATGGATTATCGGCTACACATACGATAGTAGGATAATATTGATCAATTTTGGTTTGCACGCCTAATCTATTGGCTAAGTGTTGTGCAGCTATCGTTCCAGTCTTTACAGCTAAATACCCTAACTTAGGTATTGTTATTGAATTAGCATCTCCTACTGCATAGATGTTTTCGTATTTTAACGAAATCATATTCGTATCAGTTGGTACAAATCCTGCGTCATCTATTAAATCTGGGGTTGAATTCTTTAAAGCAGGATTTCCAGTATAAGGAGGAATCAATATAGTTAGGTCTGACTCAATTTTCTTTCCATTTTCATCTATTATCTCCTTTTCTCGTATTTCTTTTATCCTAAAATTATCTATAAGTTCTATTCCTAGTTGCTTATACATTTCTCGGACAATTTTTCTTGACATTGATGACAAATCAGACAAGTACTCACCTGGAGAGAATATTACCATTTTAACCTTGTTTAGCATTCCTTTCTTTTTAAAGTATCCATGAAGCATTAATGATAACTCAAAGACGGGTCCTTCACAAGCAGCGTCTGCAACTGGCACATAATGTTCTGGTACTTTAGGTCTAGGGTTTTTACCTTGATAAAAAGGTCCAGAGCCTATAGCTATTATTCCTCCTTGAAAGTTTGCTAATTTCTCTCTTAGTTTTAATGCATATTCAGCCTCACATACGCTATAACCATACGTTTCCCATCCTTTAACTAATTCCGTTGCTAAATGAGCACCTATAGCTATAATTAGATAATCGTAGTCTTCCTCTACTTTATTACCGTCTGGTTTTTTATAGTATACTAATCCGCTTTTAGCGTCAATTTTCTCAACTTCGCCTTGTTGAAAAATTATTCCTTTCTCTGGCAAGGCTTTAGTGAGATCTATAGTTATCTCGTCTACATCTTTAACTCCTACTGCTACGTGCGGAAACGCAGGTCTGAAGTACGTAAACCTAGAGTTGTTAATTACTTTTATCTCTGCTTTATTACCTACTAGTCTTTTTAAGGTATAAGCAGAGGTTAATCCTCCGAATCTAGCTCCTAAAACTAGTACTTTAGTCATAAATCATTTATTTGATTTATAGTTTATAAAGTTGATTTATATAAACTTAAATAACTCAATTTTATAAGACAATTAGTTAATTATTTGTAAATCATTTAAAAGGTAAAAAAGCTTATAACTTTTAGAACCAGTATTGATATATGCAACAATTACAAGATAAGTTTGTAGTCGTTAATGGATTAAAGATTCATTATATAGAGTACGGCGATGGTAAACCAGTACTATTGTTTCATGGTGCGCGCTTTAATGCGAGAACATGGGAGCAAACTGGGACTATAAGTGCGATAGCTTCTACAGGTTATAGAGCAATTTCAGTTGATTTTCCAGGATTTGGAAAATCGGAGGGAAGTAAATCAGAAGACCTTTCAGAATTTATTTATTCCTTCATGAATACTATGAAGATAGATAAGGCCATATTATTAGGGGCTTCAATGGGCGGAGAAGCTGTATTGGGATTCTCAGTTAAATACACTAATTTAGTCTCTGGCCTTATATTAGTTGGTGCAGTTGGAGTAAAAAAATATAGTAATTTATTGTATAAGTTAACCGGAATTCCTATTTTGCTTATTTGGGGCGCAAATGATAATGTATCACCTAAAGAAAATTATGAATTAATATTAAATAAGTTAAAAGATGCTAAACTAGAAATAGTAGGTAGACAACACGCATGTTATTTGGACGATCCTGTAACTTTCAATAAGAAAATTGTAGAGTTCCTTAAGGGATTAAGATGAGTAATATAAACAATGAAGAAATAAACATAATAAAGGAAAAATTAAAAGTAGTGTTGAAGGACGTTAGATATCTTACGATATTAAAACATTTGAAAAAAGCTAATGTAGATTATGGGAAATCTATAATGCTGAACACAAAAATAAAACTAGCAGATATAATAGATCTATTGGACAATCTAGAAAAATTAGGATTAATAGAAAGAGTACAAGGTGCTACTTTAAAGAATACTGAGGCTAAATTTAAGTTAAGTTCTGAAGTTCATAAACATCATACATATTATAGATTAACAAGGGAAGGAGATCACTTATTAAGATATCTTGATGAGAAAATGTTAGTAGATACATATATAGACTTAATTAAAGATGATAAATTCGCATTAGATATTTTAAGGTTTGCCGATGAGTTAAATGCAGATCATGCTTTAACTTACGCGAAATTAATTCATAAAAAATTAGAGGAAGTAATTCCTAAGTTAGAAGAATTAGTAAAGATGGGTCTTTTAGAGGAAAAGAACTCAAAAATAATAAAATTTGCAGATAGGAAAGCTAAACCTAAAAAGGAGACTAGAACTCACCATAAATATTATGGTTTATCTAAAATTGGCGAGTTAGTTGTAAGGGAATTAAAGAAAAAAGGTTTCATACCTAAATAACCACTAATTGTAAGTTTAAATGTTCTGGTATCTTTTATCAAGTAGTTCTTTAACTTGCAAAATTATTTGTCTAAGAGATATAGATATAGGTTCTTTGAGCAATATGTTATCTTTTTCCTTTATTATCTTATTTACAATCTCGCTAAGCTGTTTCCTAGCCATTAATTCCAAAATTTTCATTCTTCTATTTAATACCTTTTTCTTAAAAAGTTCGTTACGTATAAGAAATTCTCTATGTTCTTCTATTTTATCAACTAATTCCTTAATTCCTTCATTTCTAGTTGCTATTGTTTTAACTACTATTGGCTTCCAACCATCTCTAAAAGGCATTTCAGAAGATTCTATAGCAAATCTTATGTAGTTATATGTTAAATCAGCGTCAGGTCTATCTGCCTTATTTACAATATAAATGTCTCCAATTTCCATTATTCCAGCTTTTAATGCTTGAATATCATCACCAGTACCTGGTACAGTAAGAACTAGGATAGTATGGACGGATTCGGAGATTTCAGTATCTGTTTGCCCTGCACCCACGGTTTCAATTATTATTCTATCATAACCTAACCCGTCTAAAGCCTCAGTTAACATTAAAGCCTCTGCAGATATTCCCCCTAAATGCCCTCTTGAAGCTATACTTCTTATAAATACATTTTTCAATAAAGTCTTATCTTGCATTCTTATTCTATTACCCATAAATGAGCCCATGGTAAAGGGACTTGAAGGATCAATTACAATAACTCCTACTTTGTGTCCTCTTGATACATACTCTTGGATTAAACCCCCTATAAGTGTACTTTTTCCTGCACCTGGAATTCCGGTTATACCTATTACATGAGAGTTTCCAGATTTAGTAATTAAGTAATCAAGTGCATGTATTCCATCTTCAGTCATATATTCTATTTTTGTTAGTAGTTTCGCTATTGCTATCTCATCACCTTTTATAGCTCTATCTAATAGTTCATTCAACATTTATACCTCTTTTTTCCCTTGCAATTTTTTTAACTTTATCAATTATTTCCTTAAGACTACTTCCAGGCAAGAAAACTTCATCTACCCCCATGTCTTTTAGTTTATTTATATCCTCTGGTGGTATCACACCACCTACTATTAGCCCTACGTCATTTAATCCATTTTGCCTCATAAGCTGAATTACCTTAGGTATCAACTCCAAATGAGCCCCACTAAGTATACTAATTCCTATTACATCAGCGTCTTCTTGAATTGCAGCCTTAACTATTTGTTCTGGAGTTTGCCTTAAACCAGTATATACAACTTCCATTCCAGCATCTTTTAATGCTCTTGCTACTACTTTTGCCCCCCTATCATGTCCATCTAAACCAAGTTTTGCTACGAGAACCTTAACCCTTTTTATTGTCATCAGTAATTTTAGTAATACTTAAAACGTTTAAACCTTTCGCTTCTATCTTATCATTTAGCGTTAACCTTATATCCTATTTTTCATATATAAATAAAAAATTCTGAAAAGATCGACGATAGATTAGCTTTTATAGATTGATATTTTAGTAAGAAGAAAAGTAATAGTGCTATTATCAATTATTTGTAAGATCTAGTGTGTAAAAATGGGTAAAAATTTAATAACAGCAATATTATTTATCTTAACCATATGTTTAAGATGTGGTTTATTCACATATCTATTTCAATAATTGCGTTGATTTTGTCTATTCTTATAGTAGTAGAATTCGCTAGACTTAAAAAGGAGTTTAAGGGAAAGTTAACTACTGTTCTTATAGTTCTTGGAAGTCTTCTAGTAGGACAATTTTTATCATTCTTAACAGATTTTATAATGTGGTCCAACGATAGGAATCCCCTTTATATTTATCCTTCTTTGTTAACTATTTCATTATCTTTTGCAACTATTGCAGTATTTTATTACTATGTTACAAAGATTTAAGTTTTTTATATTTTTTTATGACATCGTAAATTGTAGTCCCTGTAGCTATAGAAATGATTATTAAAGAGAAAATTTCGGCAGAAAAAGGATGAGAGAAAACGAGATAAATTAAAATTACCAATGAAGTTAGGAAGAACGATGCTAAAAAAAGAGATCTTGGAATAATTGTATTTTTAAATTTCACGTAATCTTCTACTATTACTTTAGCCACGACATATCCGTTTTCTACTTCTTTTACTAAGCCTTCCTCCATAAGTTTTTTTATATGATAACTAACAATTGAAGGTGAACTTAAGTTTAAATCTTTTTGAATTTTTCTAATTCCAGCTGGTTTTCTCTGTTTAAGCAAGTAATAGTAAATTTTTTTAGCAGTTCCTGTTAGCTCCTCCTCTCCCATCCAATACATATTATTCAACGTTTACAAATAAGGTTTTCTCTCTAAATTACTGTAACGAACAAATATTTATACCATAATAATATACGTTAATTATCGTGAAGCAGTACTTAATGATAGCTGGAGGGATAATAATAAGCATTCTTATAGCTTCACTAGTCGTATATTTATCCCATATAGCTATTATTCAAAATATAAAAAAACCAGATATTATCGCGACGCAATATCATCCTCCTCTTTATAAATTAACAGTTTATAATCAGCCATTTTATTATTCTTCAAATTCAAACTTTAATTCTTCATTCGCAGCTGCATCCAATATTCAACCCAATTTAGTATTTTTAAACAATAAAGATCCTATTTTCCATGTATATCCTAACTTAGTTAAAGTAACTCCATTTAATAATTCTGTGACTATATATATTTACTACTCAGTTAATGATAAGGTTAATATAGCAATTGACCAACAAGATTATAATATTACCATAATGAATTCTAGCGTAATAAATGATCAAATAGTTGTTACAAGAGTAGTTTTTACTTTCTACAATTCTACGCCAAATACGATTTATCTTATTCCCATATGGAATCAATATAACGCTACATTATATTTAATTGTGTTTTATCAGTAATAAAAATCAGTCGGGGATAATTTCTCTATCATCTAACTCATTTAACCCATCGACCTTCATCATATTTCATAATCCTAATTCTTTAAGCATATTATATATTTCACCCTCAGCTCTACTATCCTCCATTAAAGGTTTTCTCACTTTTCCCACGTTAATGCCCCTATACTTTAAACCTATCTTTAGACCGCTCGGATAATCTCCTATGTTAAGTACATTAGCAAGTTTATTAATAATAAGTTGTAACTCTATAGCTTTTTGTATATTGTTTCTTTCAAATTCTAGATATAGATTATTTACTAATTCTGGTACTACATTAGCTACACCAGATACCGCACCGTCTGCTCCACTTATTAAAGCTTGTAGTATCATTCTATCTTCACCTATAAATATTTTAAACTTATTACTTATTGATTTTAAATTATTTAAATATTCTAAGAATTTCACGAAATCCGATGTAGTATATTTCATGCCGTCTAATATTCCGTCCCTAATCATCTTCTCAATAGTTTCTAAATTAATATTATATCCAGTATATGAAGGAATGTTATAAAGATAAAGTGGTAGATCTATTTTACGTAATTCACTAAAGTATAATATTAAACCTTTCTCTGATGGTCTATGATAAAGTGGAGGTATGGAGAAAATAAAATCTACTCCTATATCATAAAATTTTTTTGCAAGAAGCAAGCTGTTTCTAGTGGAATTTTCATTAATTCCGGCATATATTTTTCCGTTAATCCTCTCACGTATTTCAGTTACAAGAAGTATTTTTTCATCTAGGTTTAGCATGTTAAATTCTCCACTAGTTCCTAATATCCAGAAATTTTTAATACCATTTTTTATTTGAAAATCTAACAGTTGATATAATGCATCAAAATTTATTTCTTCTTTTTCATCAAATGGTGTTACCAAGGATACTATATTGTCTCTCACGGGTTAAATATGATGAAACAAAAGTTTATTTGTTTTTGGTAGTAGTATTTTGTTAGATGGCTAATTTATCAAGAAGAGAATTTTCATATTTACTTACAATAAAGAAATATAATGATGCAGGTGAAGGGGCTAGAATAAATAGAATAGCTAAGGATTTAAAAATAGCCCCTTCAAGTGTTTTTGAAGAAATTTCACATCTAGAAGAAAAGGGACTAGTTAAGAAAAAAGATGATGGAATATGGGTTACTGATGATGGAATAAAAAATATAAATTATCTAATAAAAGCACATCGAGTTATAGAGATACTTCTCGTAAATATAGGAATAGATAAGCAAACAGCTTGTGAATATTCTAAGCAATTTGACTACTTAGTACCGCAAGAAATTATCGATAAGCTTTATAATTATTTAGGAAAGCCTTCTTCATGTCCTCATGGACTGGAGATTCCAGCATGAATTACATACCTTCAAATTATTTAATATTATTTGTTTTAATGCTATTAGAGGGCATGTCATTTCCAATACCTAGTGAAGTAGTTATGCCTTTAGCTGGCTATTTTTCTTATCAAGGAAGTATGAATGTATATTTAGCTATTATAGTAGGCACTTTAGGTAGTCTTATGGGCTCTTTAATAGACTATTTTATAGCATATAAATTAGGTTTACCATTTCTCATTAAATATGGTAAATATATAAAAATTACCGAAAATAGATTAAAGATGTTAAATGATTTCTTTAGCAAATATGGTAATATTTCAGTATTTGTTGCGAGATTTCTCCCCGCAATAAGAGCGTTAATATCATTTCCAGCAGGATTAGCAAGAATGCCTTTGTTGTATTTCATTTCAATAACCTTTGCAGGTCATTTGATTTGGAATACTACGTTAGTGTTTATAGGCTATTATTTTGGTTCAGCATGGGAAATGGTAATATCGAATTTAATTAAATTTGATTATATCGTACTAGTTGTCATTATTCTATCGATAGTTATCTTTATTTTGTTAAAACATAACTTTTTAAAGTTTAAACCATAATAAATTATTATGATTCCAGATCCCTCTTATCATATCGAAATTACCCCAATACAATATATTCTTTCTATTATTTCTGGAATCTTAGTAGGTTTTAGTTTAGGTCTTATAGGAGGAGGAGGATCCATTTTAGCTATTCCGCTCCTACTATATTTTGTGGGCTTAGCTAATGGCATTCCCCCTAATTCTCCAGAGTATTCCTATATTACTCACTTAACGTTAGGTACAACTGCTCTAGCTGTAGGTTTGAATGCATATATTAACTCCTATATGCATTGGAGAAAAGGTAATGTTAGAGTTTTAGAGGGAATAATATTTACTATTCCAGGAGTTTTAGGGGACATATTAGGCGCGTATATTAGTCATTTAATGTCTGGCGCTCTTATTCTATTTCTTTTCGGATTTTTAATGATCGCAGTTGCTATAAGAATGTGGAAGACTAAATGTTCACCTAAAACTTACACGACACAAAATGGCAAAATAGGATTAGCACAAAGGGTAAAGTTAAATAGAGTAGTCCCAGCGGGATTTTTAGTAGGGTTTGCCTCAGGTTATTTTGGAATTGGAGGCGGATTTCTAGTAGTCCCAGGTTTACTATTCAGTACTGGTGTGGACATGTTAAGAGCTGTTGGAACTTCCTTAATTTCCGTTGGAACTTTTGGAGTTACTGCTGCTGCTACATATGCCTTCTATGGTGACATTAATATACTAATAAGCGTCCTTTATTTGATTGGTGGAATTTTAGGAGGATATGCAGGTTCTTCTATAGCGTCTAGAATGTCAAGACAAACCTTAAGGAGAGTTTTCGCTATTATTATTATATTAGTAGCCATATATACTATGTATTTGAATAGAGTAGGTGTTATTCAGCTAATGCATTTGTTGTAAATCTTTATAATATTTTTCTATCTCTGTAGAGATGATAATTAAAGATTTCTCAATATTTTCTAAAACTAGAGTGTAATTTTCCTCTTCTATTCCTTTATTAATATTATCTATTATTCCTTTAAAATTATTCATATTATAAAACTTTTTAAAGAACTCGTTTAACTCACTTTTAACCCATTTAAAAATTGTTCTCTCTTTTCTATTTAATATATGTAATTTAACTTTTTCCAGTGAAGTTTTTGCTAAGATTAGATCTTGAAGCTCGTAGAATTTCTTCGAAGCCGACATATTCATTAATATACTGAAGCTTAAGTTTAATATAGTCTAGTTTAAAATGAAGCTAAATGTGATGATTAAAGTTTTTAATGTATAAAAACGTATAACGTCTGTGAAGAATTTAGATTATTATGTTTGGGCTATTGTTTTCTCTATAATACTCACAATAATATGTCTTTCTTTAGCACCATTAGTTCCTATTGATGAACCGTTAGTTTATGTTGGAAGTACTGGTGTAACTTATAATTTAACTATACCCGTTGGTGTATCGTTTTCTGCATTTATATCTTTAATGATTTTTATAATATCTATTTTAGTAATTTCAAATTCTAAAAACGATTTTTACAATTTAATTGTAGACTCATCAGCAATAAGTTTTATATTTTTAAATTATTTAAATTATTATTTGATTTGGTATGTATGGAGACCTAGTTTACATATTTTACCATTCCTAATAGAGATTACATATAATCATGCAACTACGATTCAGCTTGATATAGGGCAAATAGTAATTATTATATTTTTGTATAGACTATATAAAAGATTGAGAATACCCCGTCCCCTATCGGGATCTGACTTAAAATAATTTTGAATGAGGATCCTCAGCCGGACGGGGTACATAATGATGATGATGCCTACATCGTCTAGACTAAATGAAGATAGGTCGATGGACTGATACTAATTAATCCTAATTTATTTAAGTATAAATTATGGATGAATTAGAGAGCGTAGCAGAAGAAATAAGATCATGCAAAAAATGTAAATTATGGTTATATAGAAAAAATGCTGTACCTGGTGAGGGTAATGAAAAAGCCCAAATTATGTTTATAGGTGAGGCCCCAGGGGAAAATGAGGACTTAGAGGGTAAACCATTTGTAGGTGCTGCTGGAAAACTTCTAACAAAACTTATTAACGAAATATTAGGTTTAAATAGAGCTGATGTTTTCATAACTAATATAGTTAAGTGTAGACCCCCTAATAATAGAGATCCGGAGCCAGATGAGATTGAGGCGTGTTCACCTTATTTAGATAGGCAAATAGAAATAATACAACCAAAAATTATTGTAACATTGGGTAGGCATTCCACTTCATACTTGTTTCAAAAGATGGGAAGGCGTATGGATTCCATCGGAAAAGTTAGAGGGAGATTCTATCAATGGAATTATAAAAATGACTATATAATTCTAGTCTTTCCTACTTATCATCCTGCTGCAGCTCTTTATAACCCTCAGCTTAAAAAGATATTAGAAGAGGATTTTAGAAAAATTAAGGACTCCATAAGTTCAAAAACTGTAACTTTAGATAATTTCTTGTATGGATCTGGGGATAAAGGGAAAGAAAGTAATCGTAACAGCAGCAAGTAAAGGTATTGGCTACGCTATTGCTAAGAGGTTCCTAGAAGAAGGGGCTAAGGTCATCATATCTTCACATGATGAAAATAATCTAGTTAAAGCATATAATAAATTAAAGGAGATTAGTAATAATGTAGATTATATAAAAGCAGATTTGATGAATCCTCAAGATGTGAAAGCCCTCATTAATAATGGATATGAAAAACTTGGGGGCTTAGATGTACTAGCTTACGTTACTGGGAGCCCTAAACCTGGAAATATTTTTTCTCTTTCCGATAAGGACTGGTTAGATGCTTTTTATCTTTTATTATTTAGCGCAGTTATCGCAGTAAGGGAGGCTGGGAAGCTCATGAGTAACGGTGGTAGAATAATATTGTCGACTTCAATTACATTAAGACAGCCAATAGATAATTTAGACTTGTCAAATGTAGTTAGACTGTCCTTAGCTGGGTTAATTAAAGTTGCCTCAAGAGAGTTAGGTCCTAAGGGTATATTAGTTAATGGTATTATGCCAGGTTGGACTAGAACTGAGAGAGTTGATCAAATAGTTAAAGATAGAGCGATGAGAGAAGGTAAAAAGGAGGAAGAAGTTATAAAAGATATTGTAAAGGACGTACCATTAGGTAGATTAGGTGAACCAGAAGAGATAGCTAACGTTGCAATATTTTTAGCCTCTAATCTGTCAACCTACATTAATGGTGTATTAATACCTGTTGACGGAGGGGCAATAAGGGGAGTTTTTTAAGACTTTTTGCCGATAATACCCCGTTTTTCTCTTTTTATAGATTCTCCTTCAAACCAGCCTGTTAATGATTATATTTAATTCTGACAAGTATTACCGTAGAGTGGGCCTCATTGAGGATTACTGAATTTTATGTGTCAAATTTTAGGAGTCTTAGTGAAGTTAGTCTAAGGGATTTAGGCGGATTTAATGTTGTGGTCGGATATAATGGATATGGTAAAACTAATTTACTGTCTTCAATTTTCTTGTTTATAAAGAATTTGGCTGCTGGTATAGAAAAACGAGCTGTGGAAGATAGAAATCAAGAGTTTATATCACTTTGGCAAGGGTATAATGTTTCAAAACCAATTACACTAGGTGGCAAAGTAGAATTTAGTGCAGATGAAGTAAATAAAATAATAGGGAAGAATCAAAAGGTAACTTTGGAAGTAGTAAATAAGATAAAATATGTTAATAATTACGTTGAATGGAGTTTAGATACACTTTACATAAACGGGAGCCCTCCAGGAGAGGATGATTTAAAAGTTGCTAGAAAATTAGCTGAGTACGCTGCACAAGGGGTAGAATATGTACCGATTTTTGATCAAATCTACTTTGATGAAATATTAAAAAGAATGACTGATATGAATAAATCTCCAATAAATTTAAGAAAATATTGGTATGATTTTGTAAATTTAGTTAGCGCTACGATTCCAGAGGTTAAAGGGATGGAATTCTGGGATGGCCGAAGATTAGTACTTAATGTGTATAATTTGCCAATATATATAGATTTGGCAGCCAGCGGTTTTCAAAGGGTAATTTTAATGCTATTTATTATATGGCTGAGTGGAAATAAAATACTATTAATTGAAGAACCGGAAGTTAATATGCATCCAACATTACAAGCTAAGATAATGAAGCTCATAAAAAGTTGGACTGATAATGGTGTTTTACAAGCATTTTTGACTACTCATTCCCCTTACATTGTGGAAATGTCAGCAGATACGTATATTGTAATGAGGAGGGTAAATGGTAATTCTACTGCAATAACGGTAAAACCTACAGCTGATTTAAAGGGAAGAATAAGTTTGTTAAATTCAAGTTTAAGCAATATATTATTTAGTAGAATCATAATACTAACAAGTGAATTGGCTGAACCTTCAGTTGTAATAAATTGGCTTAAAAGACTTAATATAAATGTAGAGGATAATGGAATAAGCGTGTTTAAAGTTTCTTCAGATTTAGAGTTACAACATTGGTTAAAGCTAAAGAATATGTTAAGCTTAGATGTAATTTTCTTAGGATTGTGTGATAAATTGGATATGTCATTAAAAGACTACTGTGTGCCTTTAAGTCGTGAAGTAGAAAACTTTTATAGTAAACAAGCGTTATTAGACGTTTTACGGAATTTAGGAATATATCCAGATGAGAAAGAAATAAGAGAGTTAGGTAAGGAGGATAACTTAAAGTGGATTATTAATGTGTTAAGGAAGCGAGGAATAGAATATGATAAATTAAGGATGTCAATAGGAGAGTTAATAACAAGTGTAGATAGTGTTGAAATACCTAAAGAAATAGAGATATTAGCAAATAAAATTAAATCCCTTCAAGCAGTATTATAAAATATGAATATTCTACTTAATTTAGGTTTTCTTCTAGTTTTCCTCGGAATTATAGTATTAGTTATTGGAATGTTTTATGAAGCTTTAAAATCCTCCAATAATAAAAATAATAATAGACAAAGAACTGAAGTAGGTGGTGTAATTTTTATAGGCCCCATACCTATAATTTTTGGTTCGTCTAAGAATATAGCTAAGTGGATGATAATAGTTGCAATAATTATTTTTGTTTTATTAGTATTATTTTATGTTTTGTAAGAAAAATTATTCCCTTTTATGTACTATTACTAAAATAGCAACTATTATTATAGTTATAATTATTGAAATTGTTAATGATAAATTAGGTGAAATTACCTTATAAGGTAGTGTAGTATTAGTATAGTTAAAGACATTAGGATATTGTTCGAATGGATTCATATAAATGTTTCCTACAAAATTCAAGCTAAATAATGTAACCATTGAAGTATTTATTAATTCAACAGATTCTTCCTTTATTAACGTGCCATTATTATTGAAGAATAATAACTCCTCACTCTGATTAGGAGTTAATAAGTGTTTATATTCATATGCGGTAAATATTCCAGCTATTGTAGACACTTGAGTTTTACCTATTAATATATATTCATTTTTATTCCAAGTTATATTATTGGTTCCAACATTTGGTATAAAAGTTATGGGTTCATTTTCCGGAGTATTAATATATAGAACGTAATTTACTGATTTTCCTAAAAGTAAAGAGGGCAATGCGAATTGTTGTCCAGCTCTTATTTGTATTTGAGTAGCTTGAGTTACTAAAATTCCGTTAGAAAATATTACTGGATAATTAAACTCTAAGTAACCTTCTGGAATTGTGGAATTAGCTAAAGATGAATAGTTAAAAACTGCGTATAAATATGGCTTATTTATATAATTAAAGTATTGCTGCTCAATAGAATTGTTAAGCGTTATATTTAATGTCTCTGAATATGAATTAAGAGTTGCTATTAGTGAACCATTTTTAAGATAATATAATATCCCGTTAGGCAATATAGAGACCTCTAAACTATATCCGTTAAGATCTACTGAATAATTATAAACTGTCATATTAACGTTATTAATTATCTCAAAGCTTTTCCCTTTATATATTAAGGCGATTGTCTCGTTTGGAGTTATCATGCCATATGAAGTATTATATATTAAATTAGGTATTATATATGGATAATATATTGACATAGGTTCATATGCTACATTAATTTGGTATTGTCCCTCTTTTAAATATATTATCTTACCTAATTTTAAAGTTCCATTAGTGAAATTTCCAGTTATGTTAACAAATACTACTTCATTATTACTCTTATAAACTTGATAATTAAGCGTATAATTGAAAATGGTTGTAATAGTTCTATTACCTATAGTAGTAGTATTTAATAACTTTACATTATAGTTTAATATCTTTGGTATAGATATGCTGTTAATAATTGTTGTAGTAGCCATTTGGGAATTTGTTAAGGTAAGAGATATTCCCCATACGAGTATTAAGATCAAAATTGCAAAGCTATGTAATCTCATACACAATACACCATAAATTACTTAATATTAACTTTTATCATCACTTTATGGACAGACCAACCGTAGCTGTAGGTTGTCTCATTGTGTCAGATAATAAAGTTCTGCTAGTTAAGAGAAAGAACCCTCCTAATGAAGGTTTGTGGGCAATTCCAGGTGGTAAAGTAGAATATGGTGAAACTATCGAAGATGCTCTAAAGAGAGAGATTAAAGAGGAAACCGGGTTAGAGATATCTGTAGGCGAATTAATATCAATAGTTCAAATAATCGCTGAGGGATATCATTACGTTATATTAGATTTCGAATGTAAGCCAGTAGGAGGAATTTTATCGGCAGCTAGTGATGCAGAAGCTGCTGAGTATATACCTTTTAGTAAGTTGAAAGAAATTAGAACTACCAAAACAACTTATGAGATGCTAGAGAAGTATATTAAAGGGGAAAAACCCCCTTATTTTATCACTCAAATCTCCAGGTAGACTTATCCTTGCTATCTAGCACTCTTATACCAGCCTTTAGTAGTTCCTCTCTGATCTTATCTGATATATCATATAATTTTATTTTTCGTAATTCATTCCTAATTTCTATAATGCTATCTATAACTTTGGATATTTTCTCATAAGTGGGGTAGAATTCTTCATCCATTACACCAAAAACTTCGTTAAACTGTCTTAAAGCCTCAAATGCCAGCATAGCTCCCATGAAGTCCCTACTATATTGTAATTTTGAAAATATTATACTTACAATCTCATGCATGTACGACAATGCAGTTGCTGTGTCAAAATCATTACTCATAGCTTCATGAAACTTATTTAGATTGTTAATTATTTCCTTTTGCACTATAATATCTTCATCTTTTGCATAAGACTTAGGTCCTTCAGATAATATCGATCTGATAATAGCCATCGAATCTTTTATTCTTTGTAAAGAAGAACCTGCTTGTTCTAATGCTTCTTCAGAAAAATCTATGGGGGACCTATAATGTGATGATAAGTACCAATATCTTAACACCGATGGTCCCCATTTCTTTAGAGCCTCATTTAAAGGTATTATGTTACCTAATGATTTGCTCATTTTTTCTTTCTTAATTGTCACAAATGCGGAATGAACCCAGTAGGAGACCCATTTCTTACCAATTAAAGATTCTGTTTGGGCTCTTTCGTTTTCATGATGTGGAAATACTAAATCTGCACCTCCTCCGTGAATATCAAATTGATCTCCTAGATACCTAGTAGACATAGTTGAACATTCTATGTGCCAACCTGGTCTCCCCTTTCCCCAAGGAGAATCCCAATAAGGTTCTCCAGGTTTCCAAGCTTTCCACAGAGCGAAGTCATAAGGATGTTTTTTCTCTTTTACGAATTCCTCTCCTTGGTTCCACTCTTCTTTTTTAACATTTGAGAGCTCTCCATAATTTGGGTACGTATCTACATCAAAGTATACACTACCACTAGGTGCAACATATGCGTGTCCTTTGTCTATTAATTTTTGTATAAATTCTATTATTTCTTTAATATGTTGTGTTACTCTGGGGTGAATGTCTATTTTAACTTTTAATTGATTAAGAGTATCTATGTAATCCCTTGAATAGTAATCTACTATCTCCCTCCAGTCTTTACCAGTCTCTTGTGACTTCTTTATTATTTTATCATCGATATCTGTTATATTTTGAACTTTTATTACTGTATACCCTCTTAACCTTAAATATCTTGAAATTGCGTCAAATGCTACAAAAGTCCTTCCATGACCAATATGTACATAATCATATACAGTAGGTCCGCAGACGTACATTTTCGCTATATTTGGATTAATTGTATCGAACTCTTCCAGTTTTCGTCCTAATGTGTTAAATATTTTAATTCTCATTTTTCTTCACACTAATTTATATGAAACAAATTAGTAGTTAATTGTCTAGCCTTAGGTATATTATATAGTTTTTCTGGTTTCTCATCCATTTTTTTAGCTAACTCTAACGAAGTTATCCCCGCTAATACCAGCAAGCTTGTGATGTTTTTTAAATCACTAGTAAAATATGGTTTAATAATTGTCGAGTTTAAAACTTCCTCTGTTATTTTATCTATATCATTGCTTTCTATAACTATAGGTAGTAATAAATTTCCATGAACATAGCTTTCAATTTCATTGTGATTCACTTCTGGTATTTCCCCAAAGAAGGCAGGATACTTAGCGTTTTCGTTAATTTCTTGTTTAAATCTTTTTGCAATTGATAGATACTTTGATGAGTAAAATACTGGAATTTTATTGATTATCAATTCTATTAATTTTCTTGAATCAATTGGTATTTTATCTTTACTTTCACTCACACCCTCTTTTAGCTCCTGTTCTCTAATCTTAATTCCCCTCTTATTACTGACCATTTTTACTAATGGCGTAAAAAGGTAAGGAAAGGCATATCTAGTTTGATATCCTGAAGGAACTTTAATTAATTTTAACCCCTTTTCTTGGGCTAATTTCTCTAGTTTACCACCAGAGGTTATGATAATTACTTCAGAGCCTGCTGCAATAGCGTTATTTACATCGTAAATTGTTTCAGATGTAGTTCCAGAATAACTTACAGCTATTAATGTCTCATTTCCCTTAAATTTCTTTTTAAATTCCAATTCTAATCCTAGAATATTTGCTATTTCACCTACTATTCCACTTCCACCTATTCCAGAAAAGATTATCGTATCATTTTCAATATCAAAAATAGGTATCTTAAAAGCCTCATCAAAGAGTTTATCCCAGTTTAAATAGATTTCATCCACCTTTAATCACCACTGAAACAGATACCGACGGTGGATTTGACGCTATATTTACGGTTATCGAATCTATGCCTATCATTTTATTGTTCTGTTTCAGTACTACTATCATTTCAGAGATAGCGAATGCTAAAGAATCTATCACATTTTCAATTATAGCAGACAATTTACTTTTAGAGACTAAAGATAAGATCGTAGGTTGAACTAGGTAACCGAAGATGGAATTAGCTCTTTGCAATAATTGAAAAGTTGATGATAACACGTCATCCCATCTCTTCTCATTCACACTTTTAGAAAAGATTTCTAATAGAGACTTGGATTTAATTATTTGTCCTCTCAGAAATTTCAATAAGTCCATCTCATTTATACTTAGCTCACTCTCGTTTACACTATTCAATTCATTAATACATTCGTCTAATCTTTCAATGGCGTTCATATGCTATATTTTAAACTGTAAATATAAGAAAGTTTTTATTAACTAATAATACATATGGAGAAGCTTATTGTAATAGGTGGCGGAGCCGCAGGAATGACTGCTGCCTCCTGGGCGAGGAGATTAAAGCCTAATATGGACATTATCGTTTTTGAAGCTACTAGAATGGTAAGTCACGCACCTTGTGGAATACCATACTATACTGAAGGCCTTTTTAACGACGAGAATTTATTTATGACATACACTCCAGAATATTTTAAGGAAAAAAGAAAGATAGATGTTAAAATAAATACGAGAGTAGATGAGGTAAATCTAAAGGACAGAAATATAGTTATTTTAGAGAATTCAGAGAGGAAAAAGTATGAGTTTGATTATCTAGTTCTCTCGATGGGAGCTAGACCTAAAAGGATAGACGCAGAAGGAGAAAAGATTTTATACGTTCATCATCCGGCAGACGCTACACAAATTAGAAATGAATTATGGAGTTCTAATAGAATTGCCATAATAGGCGGAGGAATACTGGGAATAGAGATGGCTGAAGCTTTACAAGCTAGAGGAAAAAAAGTAATACTTATTCATAGGGGGAAGTATCTCTTAAATAAAATGCTTGATGAAGATATGGGTAAAATAGTAACAGAGAAAGTTATGAGTGAAGTAGAAGTGAAATTAAATGAGAGTTTAGTCGAGATAAAAAATGGCGGTAAGTTAATCATCACAGATAAAGGAAAATATGAAGTAGATGCAACAGTAGTAGCGATAGGTATAGAGCCAAATATAGATGTTGTTAAAGATCAGCTAAAAATTGGAGAAACTGGGGCAATATGGGTAGACGATCATATGAGAACTAGTGTTCCAAATGTTTATGCAGCTGGAGACGCTGCTGAGTCTGTAAACATCATAACTAAAAAGCCAGATTGGATACCTTTTGCACCAGTTGCAAATAAAATGGGTTTTGTTGCAGGTAATAACATAGGCGGCAAAGAAGTTGCATTTCCAGGTGTTGTAGGTACTGTGATAACTAAATTTAAGGAATATATAATAGGTAAGACTGGGTTAACTGAAAATGAAGCTAGACGATACGGCATTAAGACAGTTTCTGCTATTGTTCATCACAAGACTAGAGCTAGATATTATCCTGGAGGAAAAGATATTATAGTTAAATTAATTGCTGAAGAAAATTCTATGCGAATTATTGGCGCTCAAATTATTGGAGAGGAAGAAGTATTAGGCAGGTTAAATATGCTAGCAGCAGTAGTACAAAAAGGTTTCACTGCAGAAGAATTATTCTTTGTTGAAACCGGATACGTCCCTCCAGTTAATCGCGTATGGGATGTAGTGACGTTAGCGGCAAGGAAACTCTATACGGGTGTAGGAGGTGAGTAAGAGTTTATTTAATATTTTCGTATTATTCACCAGAATTTGATAAGGATAATGTTGTAAACATGTTAATGAAATGAAAACATATTCCTAGTTTTTATGGGGTAATCCTTAATTTAGAAATGCTTTTAGTATTACCTCATATTTAAATATTACCATAATAAATTATGTTTTGGAGAATGACGAAAAAGATAGAGTTACAAGTATTACTGAAGGAAATTATTAACAAATACATTGTAAATTATTTGGATTCATATCACATAGATATTAGCGACAATAGTTATGATGATAATTTAATGGTACAAGAGGGTAATGAAATATTTCTTCCTAATTTAGATGAAGCGGTAAATGAGATCATAGGAAATCGAATTTTCACGTTAACATATGCTTTAGATGGAAGTAGTAGAAGTTTCATATCATCAAAGGGCATAGTTAGTTTAGCTTCAGTTGTAGTTTCGTCTTCGCTTAATCCTATTATCGGAGTTTATCCTCCAATTTCTGGCTTTCCTGATTTAAATTTAAATAAACCTTTTATCGCGTTAGCGACTTCTGGTTCACAAGGTCCCTTAATACCATTTTTTTATAACTCCGAATATGTAACTACGTTTTCTATAGATGGTAGCTTTTTTACGTCGACTGAATCTCCAGAGGAGATAGAAACTGAAATTAGGACAATCTTAGAAACGGAAGCCCTTAAAAAGATAGCTGAGGCAAATGCAATTATTTTATTAGATGGTCCCTTAATACCACCATTAATATTTTTAAAAAGTAAAGTTAGAAATGAAATATTAAAAATTCGTTTGAATACATTAAAGAATAACGTAATAGGAGTCGTGAAAAGATTAGATAAATCCAAATTATTAATATCTGCGATTTCTAAGCTTAAATATAAATTTGTTAATATATATAAAATAGATCCTAAAAAATATTTTAATGATGAGTCATTTATTATAGATTTAATAAAATTTAATTTCTCTCCTCCATATAAACCAATATCTATAGGACCAATACTTAGACAGATAGATAATATTTCAGTATATGTTAATTATCTTGTTTATCCACTGCATCCCTATGTACCTAAATTTTCCATTTTAAGAATAGAAAGTTTATATAACGATCCTAGAATATTAGACCATTTAGTCTCCTTAAAGTTCACAAATGACGGCATACCAATAACATTAGCTTTGGCAGATAGAACTGCTAAGGAAATTAGTGCTGCTATGTTAAAGATAATAATGGCTACACTGGAGAGTTTAGGATTACAAGCTAGCTTTTACAGTAAATTGGAGCAGGTGGGAGTATGAGTTCTGATTCCTCTCTGTACAATGATATTAAGGATAAAATTTCAAAAGCTAGAGCCCTAGCAATAACGTTAGGAGATATTATAGGAAAAGTTTCTAGATACGTTCCTAGTAAAATAGATGAGGAGAGTAACACTGTAAACGTAATTGTAGATCCAAATACTTATTATAAATATCCCTTCTTAGGGAAGATAGGGATATTTTTGGGGGCTATAGATATTAAAACCCTCTACTTTATTTTGCTTCGGGTTATAGGATATGAAAGGAATGACGCATCCTCATTGCTAATAGGTGACTCAGGTGTACTAAGCAGTATAGGTGTAGGAGACGATGAGCCAGGGTCTTTGATAACTAATGTTACACTTAAATGCGAAATGCTCACTAAAATCGATTTTCTATCCTCGTCAGAACCTGAAGCTGCTGATATAACGTTAGAGCCTCAATCTCCAGTTATAATCCCAAAGCCAGAAGTAATTGAAAGATCGTTGGGAACTACTAGAGGTTTGTTAAAGATAGGTTTTTTAGATACATCTTACGGGAAGGTTAGAGTAAGTATTAGTTTAGATGATTTAAATTTTCACATGCTTATATTAGGGACTACTGGTGCAGGTAAAACTTCATTCATTAAGGATTTAATAGCTGGATTCAATGTAATTAATGAAGAGAATACTAAGATATTTATTCTCGACGCAACTGGAGACTACTATCACATATTTTTACCTCCAGACAAGACTGATAAAATAGTACGTAATGGCGTAGAAGAATTTAATCAACTTTATGGGGCTATTGTTAAAGGTATTAATTTAGACATAATATATCCGATAAGTAAAACCTGGGTCAGAAAATATTTAGGTAAAGCTAGATCGGTTAACTCAATAACTAAGACGTATTATGAAATGTTTGTAAAGCCTATAGCTAATTACCTTAATAATAAGGGTCTTACACTTTATACTTCAGTTGTTAATAACAAAATTATAGTATCAAATTCTGAATGGAACTCTCAAGTTACTATTTATCCGTTTTACTTCAGATTTAAAGACGTCAGGAAGATTTTACATAAGCTTAATCCTTACTTTAGTGAGCAAGCCTCACATTTCATTAAGATAATGATTAGGAAGAAAGGTAAAGAAATTTCAACCTTAGATGAGCTCATAGACTTATTTAATAATAACTCTTTAGAGGGTGTTGAGATACATAAGAGCACCAGAGAAAATATAGTAAGAGGTTTATATTTACTTAAAGAGACCCAACTTTTTGATGTAGGTGTTGAAAGATTTCCTTTAATCAGAATACTTCAAAATTCCTCTTCAACTATAGTATTTGATCTCTATAATAGTGAGCTAGACGACTTCTCACAAAAAATTCTCACTTATTACTTTTTAGACCGTTTATTTGAGTTTAGAGAGAGACAAATGAGAAGTGGCAGTATTAAAGGAAGATTTGTAATAATAATAGACGAAGCACATAGATTCTTTCCTTCTTCAAAGGGAGCTGAGGAGGACACGAACTATATAAGAAGAGTAGCTGGAAAAATAGCGACTATGATGAGACTTGGTAGAAGAAGAAAAATAGGATTCATATTTGCAACTCATAATCCTAACGACCTAAGCGATATAATTATACAACTGGCTAATACTAAAGCAGTATTCAGAATCAAGTCTGAGGTTGCTGAGTCATTAGGTCTTTCAAAGACTGAGGCCAAAACGTTAAATTGGGAAAGAAATGGAGTAGCTTATTTACTAACACCTTGGCTTAGGGAAGGTAAAATTAAATTAAAAGTTGCAGTTCCTCCCCCATTAGGGCACTATGACTTATCTAAAACATAAATAACCGTGACTTTAATGGTATCTAATGGAAGAAGAATTACAACATGCCTTAAGTTCCTTGAAGAGAAATAAAAATAAGGAAAACGTCATATCATTTCTAAAACTAATAAGAAAATACTTTCCTCCTTCAGACGATTTCTCTATAACTTTGTGGAAATCTGGAATTTATGAGTACGTTTTAGATAGAAGGGGAATAGCAATATTAAGAGTTGCTGAAGATGAATATCTACCCTATATGTCAGCTTATGAGAAAAGGTTAGATTTCTTTCAAATTCCAGAGAATCTCATAAACAATTTCGATTGGAAATCTGTTTTAAAGCAGTTAAGGGATATAGTTCTTGAGTATTCTAAAAGAGATAAAAATTTTGTTAAGATAGCTGAGATACTTAATGATGTCATCCTTAAGAATATCTGACACCGTAGTAGAAACATATAGCTTTGTCCATTACGAACAATCTAATTTTATGAATAGAATGCATGGAGGAGATATGTTATTTCTCTTAGTGGAAACCGGTATGCTTTCAGCTATTAAAGTCGCAAAGGGTACAACGCTTTTGGCGTCAATAGAGGACGTTGTATTTAAGAAGCCCGTAAAATTAGGTGACATAATAAAAGTAAGAGGTGAAGTAGTTTACGTCGGCAATACCTCACTTGAGGTTGAAGTTAGAGCGTTTACTCATAATACAGAGGTAGTTTCTGCATATGCTACTTACGTTAAAGTAGATGATCTATTAAGACCTACTCCAATAAGTGCCAAAATTACGGCAACTAATGAAGAAGAAAATAAAAAAATTGAGGAAGCTAAGAAAAGAAGGGAATTAAGATTACAAAGAATTAGCGATAGGCAAAGAATGAGATTCCAAATAGAGGATCCAACTGAAGGTCTAAGATATAGATTAGCTAATACGATTCACGTATCACCAGCTTTAACGTACGATGGAAAAATAATGTCTGCTGGAAGATTACTTAAGCTTATGGATGATATCGGTGGAATACTTTGTTTAAACTATATATCACAAAACGAAAATACGAATTCTGCTGAAGTCGTTACGGTAGCTGTTAAGGGTCTCACTTTTTACTCCCCGATTAGAATTAACGATATTATAACGATTAGAGCTGGGCTAGTTTATGTAGGTAATACTTCAGCTGACATTATAATAAATGTGATAAGAGAGGATTTGAATGGAGTAAAAGAACACGTAGCTACTGCATACTTCACTTACGTAAGAGTTAACAAGGAAGGTAAGCCAATAAAAATGCCAGTATATAATCCTCAATCAGATAGAGAGAAGAGGCTTTACGAAGAGGCTTTAATTAGGAGGGGTTTACGTAAGTAAAGGTATAGAAAGAACATAGATAGGGCAAAAGAGTAGAATGATATCTGATATCCAGAAGCTATATTATTGGTATATCCTGCTAAGAATCCGCCCACTATGTTTGCAATGTCTTCGCTAGCGTTAAATATTCCTATTACGGTCGCCTTATTCTTCCTTAATCCTCTTATCAATATCGAGAAGAAAGATATGTTATATATAGGGAAGAGAGGACCAAAAGTTAGAAAGAATAACATTGTCATAACATGTATATTAAACCCTATCATGATTATATACACGAGAGATAGTGCAATTAGTGATCTACCTAAAATCACAATAAACATGAAATATTCTTCTTTTCCCTTAACTATATTCATTCCCTTACTATATATTACTTCCTCTATTAAATAAAGTAATGAATAACTGATAAATATAATATATGAAGGATTCGCCATTAAATAAAATTTAAAGGAACATATAAGGTGTAGAAAATTTCAGCGGCCATATTAAACCAGAAATAAGAGATCACTGGAATATATAAAATTCTAAGCACTTTATTTCTATCAACTGCGTCATAATTAATTCCTCCGTCATATTTAGGTATATGAATTATATTTAATATTAACGAGATCGTGAAAAATATAATTATAAGATAGTCATTATGGTAGAACGCCGATAATAAACTGCCAGTTATGTTTCCAGCTAATGATATTTGGGACAATCGTGTATTACCAAGTATTAATCTCTCTTGAGGCACGGTCTCTAATAAGATAGCGGAATATATGGGACCATCTAGTGCAGAGAAAAAGCCGCTTAACTCGTATGCTATTAGTTTGTTACTATGATAAACTATTCCGATAATTAATCCAGAAACAGATAATAATAAAGCATATTCCTTCCTAAGCCTGGTTCTATCTATTAAATAACCCCATATGTAAGAGCCTAATGCGTTGAAAGAATTATAAATTCCCGTTATAATACCCAATAGAAATAAAGATTTAGTCTCACTATAAAATTCAACTGGAAATAGAAGCCCTATCATAGTAAAACTAGTTACTATGAAGAATTGTCCTACGAATTTTCTAATCACATTATAATGTATCCTAGAGGAAAACGTTAATAAGACATACGGTTGTTTTCTTACTATGAGGTTTAAAGATAAAATAGCCCTAGTAACTGGAGGAACGAGAGGAATAGGAAGGGCTATCACAGAGGGCTTTTTAAATGAAGGCGCTAAGGTAATAGCTCTTTATAATTCGTCGGAAAAAGAAGCTAAGGAACTTGAAGGAAAAGGGGTAAAGACGATTAAATGTGACGTAGGAAATAGAAATGATGTGAGAAAGGCTAAAGATATTGTAGAAAGAGAATTCAGAAAGATAGACATTTTAGTTAATAATGCAGGAATTATGCTACTTATGCCCTTTGAGGAATTTGATGAAGAGAAGTATGAAAAGATGTTAAGGGTTAATTTAAATGGGACTATATATGTAACATATGAATTTCTTCCATTATTAAAGAGGTCTAAAAACGGAGTAATAGTGAATATCGCATCAAATGCAGGCATAGGTACAGCTGCTGAAGGTACAACTTTCTACGCTATAACCAAAGCGGGAGTAATAATTTTAACTAAAAGATTAGCTTTCGAATTAGGCAAATATGGAATAAGAGTCAATGCAGTTGCACCAGGCTGGACTGAAACTGATATGACACTGGGAGGAAAAACTGAAAGTGAGGCTGAAAAGCTAAGGGAAATATTTAGAAATAAGACAGTATTGAAAACCACTGGGAAACCTATAGATATTGCTAATATCGTATTATTCTTAGCTAGTGAGGAATCTAGGTATATAACTGGTCAGGTTATTGTAGCAGACGGCGGGAGAATAGATAATTTAACTCACTCAGTTTGAAATCTAAATTGTGAAAATAGTAAGTTGGAATATTAACGGATTACGTTCAGCATTAAAGAAAAATTTGCTGGAATTTATTAAAAGTGATAAATATGATATCATATTATTTCAAGAAATAAGAGGTGAAATAGTACCATTAGACTTCATAATGCTTGGATATAACATTTTCTCATTTCCAGCGAAAAGAAAGGGTTATAGTGGAGTAATGACGTTATCCGTAATTAAACCGATTAACGTCATTAAGGGAATTGGAATTAGTGAATTTGATAACGAAGGAAGAGTAATTACAATTGAGCTTCAAGATTTCTTTATAATAAATTCCTATTTTCCTAGAGCAGGAGATAATTTAAGTAGACTAGAGTTTAAATTAAATTTTAATAATTCAATTGAGAATTTTTCTGAGAAATTAAGGAAAATAAAGCCAGTGATAATTTGTGGAGATTTTAATGTAGCACACCAGAATATTGACGCAGCTTACAATGATCCATCTATACCTGGTCTAACTCCCCAAGAAAAAGCGTGGTTTTCCCATTTTCTCTCTTTAGGGTATATAGATACTTTTAGATATTTTCATCCAAATGAGAGAAAGTACAGCTGGTGGAGTTTTATGATGAATGCTAGAGAAAGAAATATGGGCTTAAGGTTAGACTATTGTTTAGTTTCTAAAGAATTAGAAGGGAGAATAAGAAACGCCGATATTTTAGATAATATACTAGGTTCAGATCATGCTCCAATAATTTTAGAGTTAGTTTGACATATATCTAAATTTTATTATAGTAAGTAGAAGAATTGATATTACAGGCGAAATAATGATAAATAATATTGCCAATTTTATGTTTTTTAGAATAAGAAACCCTAATAAGGTACTACTCAAAACTCCAGCTACAGCTTTTGCAGTGTATAGCATTCCGCTATTAGTCCCAGAAAATCTAGTTCCATATAAATCTCCCACAAAAGATAGATATAACGTTAATGTGGAACCGCCAAATAATCCTACTAGTATCGCCGAAATTGGTAATGAGATTAGTGAAAGTATTGAAGATATTAAAGATAGAGTATTTAGTAAAATAATGCTATTAAATCTATTTAACCTATCAGAAATCATCCCAAAGAGTGGCCTACCTACTCCACTCATTATTGGAAATAGTGTTATTGCTAATAAAAGTTCCCATTTGGGTAATTTAGAACCTAAAAAAGACAAAGATGAGGAAAATGAAAGAAGAGGTATAATAGCTAAAACGTATGAAAAATAAAGTACCCACCAATCCCTCCTTTTAATTACAGTAACTGGATTCTGTCCCTTTAAGACATCCTTAGGAGGATAACTTATATTAAGTGAAATAATAAGCAAAATAATTAGTGATAAAAATCCAATTATGGTAAATGGAAAGAAATAATATTTAAATAAGGAAATAAATGGATTAAAAATAGCACCTCCTATTCCAAATCCTAATGATATTAATCCAGTAGCAAAACCTCTCCTTTTTTCATACCATTTTATCGCTAAATTTACAGCGACTCCATATAGTATACCTTCAGCAATACTTCCTACGGACCAGAAAGCATAAAATACTAAAATGTTTCTAACAAAGACTGGTACCAGAAAACCTAAGGAAAAAAGAATAGAGCAAAATACTCCTATTAATTTAGGACCTAATGTATCAATAATATAACCTCCAACAATCTGGGAAAAAGACGAGAAGATAACGTATAATGTAAATGCCAGTTCGACTTCTGTTAAATTAACATTAAGTGTTCTAAGTAACAAAGGAGCTATTGAATTCCAAGAATATTGATATATTGAGTTGAATAACATAATTATTAGTCCTAAGATTAAGAACTTACTTTTGATCTCCACGAAGTCTATTTAGGCATGAGAGATATTAATATTATATATGTATAAGTTGAAAAACGGTTTAAGTGTAGAGTTAATACAGGGAGATATCACAGAAATTGAGGCGGATGCAATAGTAAATGCGGCAAACTCTTACTTAAAACATGGTGGTGGTGTAGCTTATGCCATAGTAAAGAAAGGCGGATACATAATTCAAAAAGAAAGTGATGAATATGTAAATAAATATGGTCCAGTACCAGTTGGTGAAGTAGCTGTAACTAGTGCAGGTAAGTTAAAGGCCAAATACATTATTCATGCAGTTGGTCCTAGATATGGAATAGAAGGGGATGATAAATTAGAATCTGCAATAAGAAGAGCTTTAGAAAAAGCAGACGAATTAAATCTTTCGAGTATAGCTCTACCAGCTATCTCAACTGGAATCTTTGGCTACCCTTATGAGATATGCGCATCTATAATGGTTAATGTTATAAAATCGTATAAACCTAAAAGTATTAAAAAAGTAATAGTAGTCCTATATTCGAATGAGGCTTACCAAATTTTCAAAAGGATCTTCGATGAGAACCTTTAATCACACTTTTTCCATTCGAATCTCTCCTCGTACTCCTTTGCCTTACTTAACGACGTTAAATGATTTTTATCTAAAGGTATCATTCCTATTACCTTGTCTTTATCGTAAACATACATGAAATACCTTTCATCAATCAGTACTAATTTATAGCAGAACATTTATATATTATACTCTTATTTAGGAAATAAAAATTTTACAGGTATCATATTATAAATGTAACTGACCATATTATTTATTATCTTTTCTCTTACCATATCTGGTTTAGACCAGGAGAATAAAGTTGGCTCTAAATAGCACGCTAATGCACATTTATTACACCTTTCATATTCCTCCCAAGGATAATTGTTCCATAATTTTACTATATCAAATTCCCATACTCGCTGGGTACCGTTATACTCGTTTAGCACATAACATGGTAATACTATCCTACCTTGAGGATCAATATTTATCGTAAGCCAAGGCTTACATTTCCATGGTATTCCGTTATACCATGAATTAATTATCGCCTTAAAGTAATCTATAGATTCAATTATCGGATAACCCTTCTTTTTCATTTCTATAATTAAATTAAGCACATCGTAAAGTCTTCTTCTATCTGGACTTAATTTCTCTGCGGTAGAATAATCGTACTCAATCTGAATACTAATGTTAACATTTAATTTTTTTGCTAACTCTATTACGTCTCTTACTTGATCTAAATTTTCTTTAGTTATTGTAAAACTTATGGAAACAGATAAATATTTTCGGGCTTCTTTAATTCCCTCTATCGCCCTTTCAAATGATCCGGCAACTCCTCTTATCTTATCATGAACTTCACCTATTCCATCAATAGACACAAATAAGTATTCTAAATATTCACTTATCCTCCTAACTTTTTCTTTTAATAACCATCCATTAGTGACTAAAGATGTATAAAACCTCTTATGGGATTCCTCTAATATTTGCTCTAAATCTTTCCTTAATAATGGTTCGCCTCCTTCAAACCCCATAAATAGAACTCCTGCTCGCTCTAAAGATTTTAGCATCAGTACCTCTTCCTCTAAGGATAGTAATTTCTCATCTTTCCTTCTCCAGAAAGGGCACATTTTGCATCTAAGATTACAAGTGTACAATAACTTATGACCAGCAATTAAAGGTAATTTCTTAGTCCCTAATCCTAAAAGTGCTCTCCTTAGATTACCCATAATCATTGGTTTTAATGTTGCCATGATATTCATTATACATAATGTAGCTATTAACCTTTTCAGAAGAATATACTTTGAAATTATTTGTACTGTAAATGTTTTTTTAATTTGTACTAACGGCATAATAACCTGAGTAGTAGGTTTTTTATAATTATAATGTGGGTGCTATAGCGTTTAGTTTATTTTAACTTAATACATTATTTTATTCCCTAAATCTTAATCGCAGTTGTCAACAGTTTCTAATAAGTCGTGAAGTTTATATTATTTGATATCACTTAACATTTCTAACACCTCGTTATAAGGTTTATAAACTTCTATGCTAACATTGCTATATAGAAGAGAGCCCTACAATGAACCCGAGGAGCAATGTGGGGGAGGATGGGTTAATGAGGTCCCCATGTTCTCGAAGTGAGTTAGTCCCGTAGACGGCATGGGGAGGGAAATAAGGGGTATGAGGACAAGGGTTTGTATGAAACCTTATGTAAGTCCGCCCCCTAATATTTGTGCTATGTCCTTAATTTGGATAATTACTTAAATTAAAGGGTTCTATACAAATTAAGTATGCCTATTATAAAACTTACAAAAAACGTTTCAGTAATAACTGGAAGTCCAAATACTTTGATTTATGATAATAGAATTGTAATAGATCAAGGTAATAAAAATTCTACTTTAAATATAAGTGCTGAGGTTCAATTAGCTACTCATGGCCATGCTGATCATATAGCAGGTCTCTTAGATAGAAATGCTAAGATAAGATATCTTCCACTTGAAGATTATTGGTCAATAACCTTAATGGGTAGGAGAGCTATGACTTATGGTTGTAGTTCTAAAGACTCCTCAATTTTTACTTTTGATTACGTGAAAGAGAACCTAGAAAATATAGATTTATCTATTCGAATTCCAGAAGTAGAAACAGTTAAATTGCCAGGTCATACACCGGGTCATACTGGCTATATAATTGATAATATACTTTATGCTGGCGATGCATTTTTCGGAGATAAAGTATTGGAGAATTTTTCAGTACCATTTTATACGGACTTTTGGACTTCGCTTGAGACTTTAGAAAAATTAAAGGATTTAGTTAAGGGTGTTGATAATATAATCATAAGTCATGGTCCAATTTATAATAAAAATAAAATGATTTCGTTATTAGAGTATAATATATTTTATTCAAAGAAGATAATTAATAAAATACTAGACTTTATATCATCTGATGAACTTACCGTTGAAGAAATAGTCTTAAAATTAAAGCCAAATGCTACTCCTGCTAACATTTTACTAAACTCAATGGTAGTGAAATCTATTTTATTTGGATTGGAGAACGTGGAATATAGAGTCTCATCAAAGGGTTTGGTATTTAGGAAGATTAGATAAATTCTTATAATTCTCAATAAACTGTAAAAACTAAGTTATTTCGATCTTAAAGTTTCAAGTGATTACTTGAAATAAAAGAACATAACATGATAATGTCTATAGTATAATTAATAATTCTTAGTATATTTATGTTTACTATATCTTTTGTTGCACAAAATGAGATTAAAGAAAATGCTCATTAACTTTCTTTTAAACATATCTGCTATAAATTTTGGTAATATTAATGTGGATTAAATAATGGTTAATACCGATTCATCAAGGCAACTGTAATATTCCAGAAGGAGATGACAAGGCCTTAAATATGTTACCTGTAAGTATAAGGACTATATGATATGTTATTGCACTAAATATTAGTAATATTCCGATAAAATATAGGCTAACGTAAAGTGATCTTCCGTAGGCTAAGGTAATTGCTATTCCATTCGCAAAGCTTAATGTGAATAATATAATTAAAAATATTCTTGATATTAAATCTATATTAACTTGAGAGAAACTAAACACTGTGGAAACATTTTGTACTGAAAATATTGTATTTAACATGCCTACTATTGATATCAAAGCGGCTGAAACTCCAGAAGAAGCTGTTTGTAAGGCATATATTGAAGTTTCAAATGCTCTTCCATTTTGCTCTTTTCTAGCCCTTATATTTAAAATAGGATCTCCAATTTTACTAAGTATCTCTCCAACAACTAAAATATTCCCGCCCATACTAATTGTCTCGTATAATACTTTACTTAACATTGTTACTAGTACACTTTTGCTTTCTTCTCCCATTAATCTGAATACTTTTTCTTTATTTACACCCATAATTAATCTATTTATTGCCTTTTTAACTAACGGTTTTGCATCACCTAAATCTCCTCTTAATACTGCCATTAAGGACTCTTTAAGGTTGCTAACTATTGCGTAATTTCTTGAAAAGTATCTAACAAATAGTAGAAAATATCTTTCTATATTGTTAATTTTATTTTCAAACATTCTGTATCTAAATCCTATTATTGTGAGAATAATACCAATAATTATTAACGTTATGTAAGACGTATAGGTGGTAACAAATATAATAGAGAATGTTATTAACAACGTTAAAATTAGTTTATCTATAATATTATATCTCATATAATTTTCCGGTTTATATAGTAGATACATTACTAAGGTCAGATTTCCGAGCAGAGTAATAGACAAAACTGTAAGTTGACTTATTAACTGGATTCCACCATTATAAATCAAGGATAATATTGTTATGTCAGCTATTAGAAAAGTTAGGGAACTATTTAAAGTAGCATAAACTGTGAGAAAATTATTCATAGATTCTATAAGCCTTGCAGAAGATGCATTATATTCAGAAAGCGAAAAATCTATTTCTCTGGATAAGAACTCTATCATGTCATCTCCAAAAGTTACAGCCTGGGATAGTCTAATTAAGAATTCTTTAAGATATTTTATGTTTAAATTCCTTACAGTATAAGATATAGCAGATGAGAACTTATATCTATATCCAGATATTAAATTCTTAATTTTCCTCGCAACTTTAGCGTAAGGTTCAAACGACTCTTCTTTAGCTAAATGCAATATTACAATTTCTGGTGGAACACCGGAGGAAAATAACGCTAGCATAAACGCTATCATAAATATATATTTCGAATCTATTTCATTTCTTCTATTAGTTAGTCCTAACATATCTAATAGCCTCCTCTAAACCCAATTGTCTAGCCTTAAGAATATATGCCCATACGTCAAAATAATTAAATATTTTCTTCTCGACTAGGAGCTTAAGGAATTCACTTCTTAAATTTAACTCATCATATAAAATTCCTATATTTTTCCTATCTATACCTCTTCTAATTGCTACCTTATTCTCAATTAAGTAAGAAGTTCCTCTACCTGCGAAAATTATCTTATCCTCAACTGGGTCATAGGTAAACGCGGGAATGTACACCACATCATTTGTTATTGGATCTATATCTATAATCTCATCTACTTCTATGACTCTTCTTATTAGGTTACCTCTTTTATCATAGAGCGCTGTTTGAAACAAAGCTATATTTAAGTTATTAATATAGCTTTTAGGAACTTCTATAGGATATCCAGTTAATCTTTGAACTAAAGTTCTTATATTAGCTGCGTGAAAAGTCGCCATAACTGAATGTCCAGTTTGCATAGCTTGAAATGCAACGTTTCCTTCTTTATCTCTTATTTCTCCTACTAATATATAATTAGGCCTTTGTCTTAAGGCCGCCTTAAGAAGATCAAACAATTTTATAGTCCCTTCACCTCCTGTTTCCCTAGTCACTTCAGCTACCCAATTAGAGTGCGGTACAGTTAACTCTGGAGTATCCTCTATTGTAACTATCTTTAGATTAGGTGGAATAAACGCAGTAATCGCGTTAAGTGTGGTAGTCTTTCCAGATGCAGTTTCTCCACATACAAATAAATTCATGCCTTCATCTAACATCATCCATATATAGGCAGCTAAGAGAGAAGATAACGTACCAAAGGTTATTAATTGAGTTACGCTAATGGGTACTTTATTGAATTTTCTTATAGTTAAGTTTGACCCTCTTCTGCTTATATCTATACCATAGACAAAATTTACTCTTGAACCGTCAGGAAGACTAGCATCTACAATTGGCCTATTATGGGATACAGGTCTATACGTTTTCTCACTTAAAGAGATAATTAAATCGTCTAATTCGTCCTCTCTCTCTATTTTAATTGACGTTCTCATGGGTCCGAAAACCTTATGAACTATATATACATGTCCTAATCCTGGTATTGAGATATCCTCGATATAAGGATCCCTTATTAAGGGTTCTAATACGCTTGAATATAACTTATCTCTTATGAAGTGATAGATTGCGTACTCCTTAGCTACTGATAACTTAATTTTAGACAATATTTTTTCTAGAGTTTTTCTCATTAATTTTTCTTTTTCTTCAATTTTCTCTGGAGGTTCTATATCTCCAATAGCCTTAGCAAACTTCTCTTCTATTTCTTCCATTTCATCTGGCTTAGGTCTAGGAGGTTCTATAACTGTATACTGGTTGTATCCATCTTCAGATTTCACGCTTTGAACATGGATATAAATATATTCATCAACTTTATAAATTGCATTATAATTCCTATTTCCTTTTAAGGTGTTAGGATTATCTACAAAAATTGGTTTTTCTGGCAATTTTGAGATATAATCATCTATAAAGCTCATTTTTAAGCCCTCGATAAGGATAAAGGTACGACCTTAATTCCTAAAGCTGGGTCAACATCAAATGAGATGGTATCAGAACCTTGAATCCCTCCTATAGTCTTAACTCTTTCTAAAACCTTAACCCTTCTACCTCCTATGCTTGTTGCAGATAATTTAAAATAAACGTCTACAATACTTGTAATTCTACTCTTTAATTCCTCATTAAATACGTCAGGATGAATAGTAAAAAGTATAAGTTTGCCTAGATCTACTAAGACTCTGGCATCCTTCATGAACTGCAAAATCTGTCTTTCCTCAGCAAAAGTCGCTACTATTGACAAGCTATCTATTATAAGGAATTCTAAATTTTTCTTTCTTTTTATGAAATCTATAATGATCTCCAGGATTCTATTTGCAAGAATTGAATTCCAATTAAATTTATTAGTATTTAATGGTGCAATTCCAAGTAAACCCTTTATAAAGAACTGGATTAGATTAATTTTTACATCTTTCATTTTCTTTAAATAATCCTTAGTAGTCTGCTCAGTAGTTATGATGTAACCCTTTTTATTAGACAAAAGCAAGCCGTAAGCTATTTGTGCAGATAAAACGCTTTTGCCGGTTCCGTGATCCCCCTCTATCATAATTAATGCTGGAAACGGAATTCCCGCTAATCTCCTATCTAGATCCTCATTTCCAGTCTTAATTATCATAGAACACCCCTCCATATAGCTTCTGGACCGTAATTTGTAGCAATGACAACTGTAGCTTGAGTATTAGGATATGGTTTATATGGCAATTCTATAACTAACACTCCACTTGAACTTGGATTAATAATTATTGAGCTTGTAGTCCACTTATATGGGCCTATGGTTTTAGAATAATTATATTGTGATACTATAAGCGTAGATATGTTGCTAATGTTTGCATAATATTTAACTATCACTGCGAAATTATTGAATTCATATAAGGATGTGGTGCCGTTATTAGTTATCGTGACGTAAAGTAGATTAGCTGAGAGATATATATTTTTTATAAATATCCTAGTATCTAACTGATTTAGTTGATTAACTTGTTTTATCTCGTATGCATACGTTAAAATTTGTTGGCTCCTAATATAAGTTCCTAGAATAATAAGACCTAATGAAATTGATATAAAAATTATTAAGGCATATGCTACTACTTGTGAGACTCCCATATTAACTCACCCCAAATGTATAACTTACAGAATAGCCATTAGATGTTACAAACTCTATTGTATAATATTGCGTTGAAGTTAAAGGTGACGATAAATAAATTGTAATTTTAGCCACAGATCCTGGATTTAGTACGTTAGTGCTTATTGTCCAGTAAGGAGGTGTTCCAGTATTATATCCAATTTGTTGCATATTACCTTGAGGTCCGAAGTATAATACTGAGTTTTGAAGATTAAATACAGTAACTTCTCCGATATTTTGCAAGTATACTACTACAGTGGTAGGACTTATGTTCGTAGCATAATCTATTTGAAGATCTGTAAGCAACTTTTGTGATTGTAACGTAGCATAGGATGCCATACTTGTTGAAATAGACGATACCACAGAAAAAACAACACCAGCTAGCACTCCAATTAAGGTAATTGATACTATTAGCATTATGGCCTCACTAACTACCTCACTGGCCACTCTTAACACCCTCTAAAACTAATAAATACTTCTTCATCTCAGCAGATACTGAAGAGTAACTCTCAGCAACATTCATCGCTATAGATGCTAAATCTTTCGCACGTATTTTACCGTTATTAGCCCTTATATATGATTGTATCTTCATTATTATATACATATCATCAGCAGATATATAACCCAGATCGTATAAAGAAGTTATCTTATTATCATCATAGTCTAGAATTTCTAAGAGTACACAATTTCTTATAAAACTCGATAGATTAATATTAGTAGAACCCACTATTTCAGCTACTGCCTTTAAGTTTCTATCCCCCTCGTTATCTTGTCTTTCGACTTTTTGCTGTTCAGTTATAGCGTTAAATGGTGAAGCTGAATCAGCCTGAGCTGACTTAAGTGATAATACAGCATCTTCTATTGACGAATTCAGACTTTGCAGCATTTGTTTTAAATCTTCCATAGAATTATGTAGTGTACTAACTAAATCATTTTGATATTTATCCATTCTATTTATTAGATTCTTAATTAACTCTTCAAACTCTTGATTTTTCTGTGTTTGTTGAGATTGCTGTTGAGTCTGCTGCTGTACTTGTACTGGTTGCTGTTTTTGTCTATTATACCTAGGTAATACTATCTTAAAGAGTAAAATAAAAAACGTAGTTATAGGAATACTTATACTTACCAGTATTATGAAAAGTGGAGACTCTGCCAATTGCTTTAACTCATACAGATTAAGGCTTATCATTTTATATCACTCTTATCCATTTATTAAAAAAAAAAAAGAAATTTTACTTAAAAAAGTATTCCTTTTTATCATTTTATCCTATTACGGTTACATTTCCTTCAGGCTGATATACATATTCTGATAACGTTAATGGTGATCCAATGTTAGGGGATATCTGTATTGTTATGGTCTGATATTGAAATACATGACTGCCTAAATCTGGACCAAATAGTATCATTACACCTATCACTGACCCTGCAGGCGCTATTGCACTGCCTATCAATGGATCTCCAGCCACTGGATATGTGAATGCAAAAGTTTGATTCACATATGCATAATATGTTACTAGCTGTCCGCTTATGTTCAGCGTAAATGAAAATACGTTATCATTTTTTAGCCATGGCTTGTTTGTTTGTACATTTTGTGGTGAGAGTGTTGTAATGTATAAGGGAGTGTTAGATAATTGGCCTAAAGTATAATTAAGTGCCAGTAAGGCATAATATGGATTAGGGTAATACACATAAGTTTGGCCTCCACTAGTTTCTTGATCCGCTAGATTAAGATACTGATTATATCCAATAATTTTTCCATTAACTTCAGATGGGGATACAGTAAGTAATGTATATTTATATATATTGGAATATGCAATACCTAGAGAGGATGCTGTAAATGACATTGCAGTAGTAGCAGGGGATAACTCGACACTAGATACTCCAGAGCTAGGAGATACAGTAAAGTATATCCAATAACTTCTAGTATTAGTAGGATAATTCACAGCATATAGTACTGACCCAGATAGAGTTAGTGCAGTAGATGCGGTTTCTTCTCCTTTATTTATTGTTGATTTAGCTTTTTGGGTTACGAAAAGTCCCATATTTATTGCGACATATGCTAGTACTGATGCAGTTATTATAAATGCTATTAATATTATTGCTGTGTCTAATCCTGCTAATCCTTTTCTTTTTACTTTTTTGTTATATTTTTTTATTGCGTTTTTTAAGCTCATTTTTTATCACTTCCTAAATCTGATTTTTTAGTTCACTTTTAAAAACCTCTCTCTCACTTTCGACCACCAGTCGACAATACACTAAACTAATTTTTAAGCAATGATTATGTAAGATATTTCTGATGAATCCAATATATTTGGAATATAAGATAATAGATAATAATATTTCATACTACATTATTTATGTTTTTATTTATAATCTGTCATTAAAGTTAGTTACAATATATGTAGTAAATCCAAATACACATATTATTTTAAATTATAATGTATCTTTAGAACCACAAGAAATTTTCTCAAATATCACTGGTAATCAAACGTTTTACAATTTAAATGGAAATAAAATATTAGCTTATAGGAGTAAAAATCTGATAGTAGCATATAATGGCTTAATATTAAAGAAAGTAACTAAAAACACTGTGGAATGCCTTGTTTCCGCAAATTACCCTGGAATTGGTAACTACCCTTTTCCAAATTTAAATTCTTTAGCAAAAATATCTATATTTACTAAATCTGTTAAGATATTAATATCTGGGCTTTTATTAACGTTTACCTTATCGTTAATCCTCTGGACCAAGGTGAGACAAGATGTTAAGTCTTAATAGAAATAGTTACATTCCATGGTTATCATTATTTCTACTATTTATTTCATATTCCTTATCAAATGGAATATATATTACAGTAGGTAGGGTAACTTATTATCCTGTTTTAAAATCGGATTTCATGTCCACATTACTTACAATTCTCTCCATATTACTATTGACACTTTACAATTACAAATACGCGTATTTAATACCATTATCCTTACTATCCTTTTTCTCTCCCTCTATAATTTCCTTAATTTTAATTATCCCAGTAATTTTCTCTATAAGAAGATTTGATGTAATAGTAACCATTATTTTAATATTAGCCGACTCAACCATGTTAACGTGGGTGATTTTAAGATTATTATTTAATGTAAATTCCTATTTTTCATTACCCTTATCACTTTTTGAAATAGGTGCGCCGGCTTTGATTCCCATAGTTTGGATAATTGGTATCATATTTTATATTTTTCCCAATAGGAAAAATGTTTCAACAAGCAAGCTATCAGTTAATATTATATTGCCATTTATTGTGACTTTATTAATTGCATTGATACCGTATATGCCAAATATAAATCCAACTAGATTTCCAGAAACTGTAGACTTTGTGTATTATTATTCTTGGCTAGTACATCCAAAGTTTTCAGGTTGGTTCTTTTACACTAGGCCGTTTTATTTAATGTTGTTATACATCTTTTCTCACATCTTTAAACCATATCCAGTAGCATATTATGAATTTGTATTTCTCTCAATTTTTTACATATATTCTGCATATAAGCTAGCTTCAGCGGTTAACAGATCTATTGCACCTCTATCAGCGTTATTGGCATCAGTTTCCCCTATGTTAATAACTTTTCTATATTCTGGTTTAGAAGCTAATCTTTTTTCAATTTCGTTAATGTTCATTTCTTTATCATATTTAATGAGAAAGGAAAAATTATGGTTAGCTATACTGCTTTCATTAGCGTCAATGTTTTCTCATATTTACGCGTGGGCTCAACTATCTGGTGCGGTAATTGTTTACTATATTTTAAAAATTATTTTACATAAAACTAAGCTAGATAAGTATGAGCTTTATTACATGTTATTCTTATTACCCTTCGTGATAATAGGATTCTCTTTAATCTTAATCGGTATCTTCCCAGTTCCTATCCAACTTATAAGTTTCAGTCAACTCGTGTATCAAATTAAAGTAGTAAGCTGGGGATCAAATAATGCCTTTTTATATTATCTAATATCCTCATACGGGAATAGATTTACCAATAAGGATATTTTAAGTTTCATTTATAGTATTTCAGTAATAGGAATCTTCTTTTTAGCTCCAGCTACTAATTTAATCATTGATCTACCCTTATTTATTCCAGCTGCATATACTTTAAACAATATTAGAAAAGATATTTCGTCCTTATTGCTGATTGCATTAATATTATGGGGTGTCTATATGAGCATAAACAGCGTTCCTATGGTATATTAAAATTTTTATTTTTCTTTGGTGAGAGTATGAATGTGAGAGAACTATATCAAGTAATGTTAGTTAGTATTATTTCTGTTCTAGTAATTGTACTATTGTCTTTCAAACTTTACATACTTATAATTCCTATTTTATTGTTCTCCTTGTATTTAGCTATAGAAACTAGAATACCAGATGTTAAAGATGCTAAAACGTTTTATGAATACGTAAGAAAGGTCTATGGAAGGAATTTTGTTGCTATGCTTAGGAAAAAATTTAATATAATAGAAGGCGATAATTTAGCTGCTTTCTTTCCATCAACCATTAAGGACAATACTATCGTTATAAGTGGCGATAATTTAATCTTGAAATTTAATTCAAATGTTGTAATTCTAAGTAAATATGAGGGAATAGACTATTTAGTTAATATCATTAAAAAAGAGTTTCAGCAAAAATAAATGGGATTATATTATTTTTGTCTAATTATGAACAATATTTAAATAGACAGTTATCTATATAATTAATGACTATGGGTTATAGTGTATTCGATACATTAAGGGAGTTGGATTCTATTGTAGATTTCGCTAGGGCTAAGCTTCAATGGGACATATTATTCTTTATTAACTCTAAGGGTCCTTCTTCTGTGTCTGAAATTGCAGAGGGTACTAATAACAGTAAAAAGGCAGTAATAGATGCTATAAGGAAATTAATAGATAAGGAATTGGTTGTTAAAGTGAAGTATGATGTTTATGACTTGTCAGAAAAAGGTAAAGAATTATTAAATAAATTAAATGATCTAATAAATAATAAAACCTTGAAGGAGAATATCATGGAGAATAGTGATTTGGCATCAGTAAATGTTAATCCTGCACAATATTTTTATTTAATTGAATTGCTTAAGGCTGCGTTAATTAATAATGATGTTTTACCTATTGAAAGGATTTCTAGGGAGCTTGGTATATCTAGGCAGACATTAAAATATTATGTAGATTTATTTGCAAATAAAAAGATATTTAAGAAAATAAATAAAAAATCTTTATTTGGTAAAATCAGAACATGTTATATATTAACTTCTGAAGGTAAAAAGATAGCGTATAAGATACCTATTCTGATTAAAATAAGGAATAATATCTTCTTAAAAATTTTATTGAAAACAACTTTTAGTTTGAGATATGAATCAGCTTTAATTAGATTAATGGCCTTTTTATCATTATCTGCTCCAATAATAATATATTATAGAAATGTCAGCATAATACATATTATAGGAATAATATGGCTATATATTTTGATTTTTACTACGTTATTAAGTATATTTGCGTATACAGCTATGAGATAGGTGTTTTTTGATGAATGAGCCCATAAATGCTACACTATTATATCTAGTAACTGGGAATTATACACAATATTATTTATTAATAAAAATTATAAATATTTCAAATTTATCTATAATGGTTAATATGACTCAAATAAGTCATAACGTGATTTTATCCTATATAGTCTCTTATCCGTATTTCATGTTATTTTTTCCAAACGTTACATCTAATAATATCACTACATATCAAGGAATTGAGGTTAATGTTGTATATCTTCACGGCTTTATAATTTATGTTGACATGTATAATGGATTAGTTATTCACTATATAGGAAATGGCGAAAATGTAACACTTATTGGTGCTAGTATTCCTTTAGCACCTGGTGTATACAAGCCTATTCCATATTCTCTTTTACATGGTAATGTAAACTATTCCATTTATGAATATGAAACCCTATTTCTCACTTCAGTATTAATAGTATCTTTCTATTTAATACTTGAAAGGTTGAATAAGAGATGAGAGTCTACAATATTGGACGTTCTTTCGTTATTACTGGGATAGTAGAGTTAATCTTAAGCTCACTCTTTTACTCTAGTAAACATATTTTATCTACAATACTTGGAAATTACTCTTATTTTTGTTTACTTTTTGGAGTTATAATAATAATTCTGTCATTCAAAATAGATAAATTACAAAATAAGGCTAAATAATTTTATTATATTTATATACATAATTATATGATTAGATACATTATTATAGTTATATTAGTTAATAATATGGTATTCTACTATCTCTTGTTTCATCCCTTATAAGCTTTGAGGAAGTTTATTTATACAAATGCAATTCTTACTTTATTTAATAGTATTATGTAAATTTCCTAGTACATAGTCAAGTAAAATTATTTAATTCCATATTTAGAGACTTTTAAATATAAACAATATAAATCTTTTAATATTCTAGTATTTTTTGATGATAAATTATGATCTTTTATAGGTCTATTTCATCTCTCTATTCGCTTTCAGTAGAGTTAAGACTCCTTGCAAAGAAATATTAAGGTAAATGATTAGGTTAATTTATAACTATCGCAGATAAAGAACTACTAATATTTCATAAACATTTATAAACTTAAAATTAGTATTATATATTGGTTATAGTTATGGAAAAGATAATTAAGGTTGATGAAGTTACTTACGTTCTAGACCAAGAGAAATCTATTGTTGTAACTTTTAAACTTGATGAGGATATTTTAACTGCGATAGATGATATTACATATAAATTAGGTTATTCATGTAGGAGTGACTTTATTAGAGAAGCGTTAGAAGAGTATCTTAAATTTCTTAAAACAAGGGGTAGCATAAATAAACTCTTATAGTAAAAATTGATGTTTAAACTAATTTTATATATGTTCTTTTCATAAAATTAATAGATTTTGTAATGTTTATTAAATGGTTAGATTTTTGGAATTTTAAAAAATCTTATGTTAGATTAGATGAGTTTTTATGGTAATACTATTAAATTCATTCAGCTCTTATATCTTAAGAAGATAATTAGTATTGGAAAATCTTATATTTTAAAAATTGCTGATTCTAATATGATTTATATATTAGGAGTGAAGGGTGGAATAGGGAAAACGACTTTTTCAATATACTTTGCTAAACACTTGTCTTCACTAGGAAAGAAAGTATTATACATAGACTGTGACTATCTATCCTTCGGATCTTTAATATTAGGTCATAAAAATATTGGTCTAGTCAGAGAAATTGAGAATAGATTACCTCCACTTTCAAGAAGTTTAGAATATATAAGTAGTTTTTATGTACTTAAATTATTTACTGATCCTCTAGATTCTAGCAAAATTTATAGGCTAGAGGAGAAAATATATAATGCGTTTGAAAAAATTAAGGATGATTTAGACATAGAATATATAATTTTGGATTCCACGGTTGGATTAATGCCCGATGATATTATAATAAAATCCTTAGAAAAGTTAAGTATTCTAGAGAAAGGGGTCTATTTAACTGATATAGGCTCTTTAAACGCTACAATAAGATATGCCAAAATGTGGTCTAATCTTCAATATAAGGCATTAGTAGTTAACATGATTCCTCCAATTCCAGAAGAATTATCAGAGGCGATTAGTATTGTTAAAAATGTATACTCTTATAACATGTTTAATACAATTGCTATAGTTCCATTTGATGAGGAGCTATATAACTATAATCCATCTAAGGAAATCCAGAATAAAAGGCTTAATTTAATATTGCTTTCAATGCTTAATAATTCTGATAATATTATAATAAATTAAATATTTTTATAGCTATTATAACAATATAATTTAAACATTATAAAAGCTGTTTGACGTTAGTTAAGGTTAAAAAGATTATAGTTATGAACTTGGAGCACATTTTTATGTTTATCAATATCAATTAATTTTATATTATTTATATGAAAATAACATATTATCCAATATAACATTTTTCTGCTTATTTAATCATTGAGATAGTAATGTGTTTTTAGTTCTGTTTTTATAATATAGTTTTATAAGGTTGAATGTGGTAAGAAAATATGATGTTAAGGATAAATATCATAGGTTTTAAAGGTGGTTCGGGAAAATCTACTATTGCATATTATTTAGCACAACAATTAAGTAGTCATTATAGTACTGCTTTAGTAGATAAGACTTATTCTGGTACCATAAGCACGATATTTAACATTAATAATAATATATTTTCATTTTTAAGAGGTAAAAGCGAATTATTCTATCTAATAAAGGGTAATTTAAATATTATAAATATGTCTTTTTCTGGGGAGAATAACATTAGCAATATAGATTTTAATGCGTTTAAATATTTATATAATAAGTTGCTTAAAGATACTGACATAGTTATAGTTGATCATTCATCATTGCCTCATGATTTTGCTACTGAAATTGAATTAAAGGCATTTATGGAAAATTTTAGACATTTTACTTATAATACAATTTTAGTCTTAAGTGGAGACGAATTTCCAATAAAAAGATATTTAAATTATACTTCACTTTTAAATGAGTTCGTTAGACACTATGTTGAAGATATCTTAGGTATGACCTTTTCTAAGGATACCAAGTTTTTAAGAGTTTGGGCCATAGTTATAAACAAACTTCTAAAAGGGCAAGAAAGTAGATTAAATGAATTTTTAGAAGGGGATGAAATTTTGCTTAAATCTGCTAAATTTGTTGTCCCACTTTATCCTTCTTTATTGCAGAGGCATTTTAAGGAGGTAGATCCTCCAGCTGAAATTTTGAAATTAATAGAATATGTGGAAAGTTTAATTAGAGAACCGACCTCTGTATTATAATTGTAGCATTACTCTTCCATCTCTATTTTCACTCATAATTTGCCTTAATGCTTCTGCTCCCTCTTCTAGTTTAAATGTTTTCCACACTTTAACTCTACAATCTCTGCATAAGTTTATTAGCTCTATTAGATCTCGTCTAGATCCTCCAGTAGTTCCTGTAATTTTTGCGTGTTTACTATAAATGGAGCTCAAATTAATTTTCACATCAGCCCCAGTGAGAGTTCCGAATAATGCTAATTTTCCATTGTATCCTAGAACTTCTAAACTCTTATCCCATACTGAAGAACCTAACGAATTTATAACTACATTAGCCATTTTTCCTTCAGTTATTTCTTTAACTTTTTCTACTACTTCGTTATATCCTACCACGTAATCTGCTCCAAATTCCTTTAGCCAATTCTTTTTAGAAACAGCTATCACAGTAGCTCCGAACTTTTTAGCTAATTGAACTGCGAACATTCCAGTATTGCCACTTGCACCAAATATGACAACTATATCATTAGGACTGACTTCTAATTCTTTAATTGCATGGTACGAAGTTAAAGCTGCAACTGGTAAACTTGCCGCCAAATTCCAATCCATATTTTCCGGGATTTTAAATACATTTTTATCTGGAACTGCAAAGTATTCACTCCACCCGCCATTAGTTATTACGCTCATTATTCCTCCGTTTCTACATAACATTTCTCTTCCAGATAAGCATAAATCGCAGCTTCCGTCAAATATTCTATTGTAAACTATTACCTTATCTCCTTTATTAATTCCCTTAACGTGGTCACCTACTTTTTCTACGGTTCCTGCGATTTCTGCGCCAGGTATATGAGGCATAGGCTTTACTGGAATGTAGTTTACTACGAAATAATCAATAGGATTAACCCCAGATTTCTCAACTCTTATTAGAACATCATGGGGACCTAAAGTAGGATTCTCAATCTCTTTTAACTTAAGATTTTCAATACCACTTTTATCGAAAACTAAAGCTTTCATGGGATTTTCCTCACTTTTACTATATAAATTTTCAACTTTCGTTTAGGAAAGTTAATTTCATTATAAGAGTTCTATCAGATTCCCTATAGGTTTTATAAAGTATTTATGTATCTGTAAAATCTTTTATTTCACAATAAAATGTTAATTTGCCTTTAATCTTTTATTTGCAATAATTTACTTTAAACTACCTATTTTTCCTTTATTTTTTAAGCTTAAATATTCATGTGCAATGCTCACAAAATCGTTATTAGCTTCTTTACCTTTTTTCCTTATCGTTATATATCTAAGCGTTTCTAATTCAACTGCAGTTATGTTCGTAATATATATGAAAATACCTGTTGGTTTATGAAGTAATATAGCCTCAGCTCCCTTAAGTACGTATAAGTGTAGTACATCTCCGTCAATTTCTTCAGCTAATTTTAGTGTGCTTGGAAAATTAACAATTTTATCCCTCCATAAGTTTTCTAAAAATTGAATTTCCTCCTTATTATCCGTTTTTTCTATCTCTCTGACAAATTTTTCTATAACACTCACATAATATACTAATGATGGGCTAATTTTTAAGTTAAAGTAGAAAATGCTATTAGAGAGGAGAAAAAAAAAAAAACGAGAAATACTTGCCTAAAGGTGTTATTAGAGTTTTAGGTATTAAGGGCGGTGTAGGAAAAAGTGCAATAGCTTATTCATTAGCCAAGATTATATCGCTTTCCAGTAAAGTATTATTTTTAGATATGGATAATCTTTTTACAATTTCGAGACTTTTTAACGTTAAAGAATGTGAACTATCAATAGTTGGTAATATTACAATGTATGCATGCAAGGATATTAGTAAAGTTCCATTTGATGATTATGAATACATAATAATTGATACTTATCCAGGTATTCTAGAAGGAGAATTGCCAAATATTAACTCCGGTAAAGTGCATAATATTTTCGTTACAGATTATTTTTCAATAGAAGGTACTTTGGAATATGCTAGAAGATGGAAAGGTAATAATATCTTAATTATAAATATGACTAATCCAGATCACGAGATTGAAAGAATACAATTTAAAGTAGCGAGTTCTCTAGCCTTGAAAAAAGACGTAACATTAAGGAGAATTATCATAATACCCTTTGATGATGAATATTATGGATCTTATAGGGTTGATTTACCAAAGATAGAGACAGTATTAGGCTATATAATGACGTGAAATTCCCCTTTGAACTCACATAATGTATAAATAACATAAACATTTTTAAACTGCTTTTATAAAATGTGAAATATGATAGAACGTATAATGACTAAGAAAGTTTTTGTAGCAATGCCAGATGACCCTTTAGTTAATGTCGCTGATTTCATGAGAAGAAATAACATAGGATCTATTGCGGTAATTAACGCTGAGGGAAAACTAGTTGGAATTTTAACGGAGAGGGATATTGTAAGGGCAGTTAGTGAAGGAAGATTAGATGCTAAGGTAAAAGAGTATATGACAGCTGAGGTGATAGGAGTTAAGAAAGAGACCTCGGAGTGGGAGGCTGCTGAAGTTATGTTAGAAAGAGGTTTTAGGCATTTGCCAGTTGTAGATGATAATAATAAAGTGATTGGTATAGTTTCAATTAGAGATATAGCTAGAGGATTATTATTTTTTAATCTAAGAGTCTAATATCACTTCTCTCATATCTGATTAATTTTATTTTTATTTCAGATATGAAGCATTTAATAATCACTATATTAATTTTATTCCAATATCTTTATAATCTTTTACTAAAATTACAAAATTTAATAAGATTTTAAAATCTTTATGAACTTAACTATTTAAGTATATAATTTAACAAGATTTCTATTATTGCATCTACATTATATTCTACATTATATAATATTTTATCTAATTCTGGTAAAGATATACCTAATAACTTAGCTAGCAATTCCTTACTTTTCTTTAAATTTGAAGTATCATTATTGTAAGTATACTCTATTATTTTTGGTAATAAGTAAGTAACTCCTAAGATTCTATCTTTATTGATTTCACTTAAGTTATTGCTATAATTATTTAGTATTTCTTGGATTTTAAAGATTAGATCTTTAATATTTCTAGATATAGACGCTGTAGGATCTTCGGATTTTAATAGAAGTGATAAATCAACCTTACTCTTATATTCCTCAATGATCTTTATTCCGTTTATTCTCTCCTTAATAATTGCTCTTATCGGCTCTAAAATCTCAGATTTTAATAATTGTAATTTCTCATTTTTAATTTCTTGGATTATTAGGTTAATATCATTAATATCTTTTAGATAAATTATTATATTATTTAAAACTAATTTATTCTCATCAAATTTAGGCATAAAATCTTTATTGAATGTATAATTTATTATATTGATTTTATTATTCCCTCCAATTAGACCTTTCTTATTACAATTAACACTAATAGTAAAAGAGTCAATGCTTATCTCGCAATCAGTATATATCTTATTTGGCCCCTTAACCTTTAAAACTTTAAGGTTAAGCATTTTGTACAACCTTTTTTATAATTAACTCGTGAGCTTTTGAAAGATAGTCTAACGTTCCTATTTCGGAAATCCCATAAAACATTATTAAATTGAAAATGTCATTGACTACCTTTATGGTCTTATTTTCAATATATATCATATCATTATATATTATATTTTTGAACTTTTTTAAGACAAATAATTTGTATTGCTTTTCAATTTGCTCTTTCAATTCCTTAGGTGAGATACATATCAAAAATAACGTATTAACGTTTGAGATGTCGAAGTCAATTGTTTTTTGAACTCCAATGAGATCAAATACGCTCTCCATATCTTTAAATACTAACATCGTCCCACCTATTATGTAACTAAATGGAAATATAGGCTTTAAATTAAATTTTAAAGAAATTTTAAAGAAATTATATAATTTATCATAATTCTCATAAAAATATGTTATCATTCTCATAAAACCTTCTATACCATAACTTATTCCAAAATCATAATAAAATCCTCTAAACTTTTCGATTAACGTTCTCATAACTGGAATTATGGGTTCTTTTTTCTTCATGGCTTCTGAGACCGTAGCATATGCAGTATCTAAATGCATTAATGGTTCGTTTTCTGCAGGTAATATTATTATAAAGATAGCGTTAGAGTTTATTAGTGATACAACTAAGGGAGACAATGGATTTATAGAATCTAATATTATTATCTTTCTTTTCGCATTATTTATTCCTAATAAATCAAATATCTTTCCTAATTTCTCCTTATATTGGTCATAATATTCACGCCAAGTTCCGCCGCTTATTAACTCTAATATTATTTTGTCCTTTTCAATCTTTTCTTTCTCGTCTATTCCTATAAATAATGAATTAGGGAGTTTATAGGGCTGTATCCCAACAAAAATAATAGTATCATTTAGTTTATATTGTAATTTAGGGAATTCTGTTAGTTCAAATAGTGATGCATAATAGTCTATTGGTTGTCCGCAAATGGGACACCTTTCAATCAAGTCCATTTCATGGCCATTCTTACATATTGGCATATTTTATAACCTCCTTATCCTCATCATATTTAACGTTATTATGTAGTATAGAGTATAATTTTGCATATAAATTAGCAACTGGTTTTGTAAACGGTAACTCGTCTAGGAGCTCTTGTGCTCATTTACTTCTACCTTTGTTTAAAGTATTTATTAGCTTTTCTATTTCGAGTGTGGACAACAATTTCGTTCATTTGAAATATGGTTAAAATTTCCTTAAAGTTGTATCATTTAAACTCTCTGATTTATAATAAAATTTTTGGATATGGTTAAAATT